>Ga0209168_10000369_pt1 | contig 47401 bp, 38 predicted proteins | sample Coa_R1_FD_187156 | JGI IMG/M metagenome (GOLD analysis project Ga0209168, IMG submission 187156) | Surface soil microbial communities from Centralia Pennsylvania, which are recovering from an underground coalmine fire - Coalmine... | ecosystem: Environmental > Terrestrial > Soil > Unclassified ...
CAAGGGCAGGAAGATCTCCGATGTAGAACTGTCCGCCATTAACCTCGTGCGTCATTCCTTCCACGGGGATTGGAACTACACCATATCGGGGCAAACAGCTTGAATCATTTATTTATGCACAAAGCCTTAGTGTTGGGTTTTAGATTTTGAGTCTCTGAACTTTATCCCGAGCGCAGCGAGGGATCCGTACCGCCGACCAGTCTGCCCGCCAATCTGGACCGTGGTTGTGACCTTCAATTACCCAATTACCAACTTACCCAATTACTAAATTCTTAAGGATTCCTCAACTCCTCAACGTTGAAAGTCTTTATGTTTTCTGGTCCTTAAAGACTCGATTAAAGATCTTGTCCACGTTCCTCAACTGCCGCTTCAGGTCGAATGCCTGCTCAATCTGCTTCTGCGGAACGCGGGCCGTGATTTCCTTGTCATTCATCACCAGCTCGCGAAAGTTCAGGTCTTCTTTCCAGGCCTTCATGGCGTGCGCCTGGACCAGGCGATAAGCGTCTTCACGCGACATGCCATGTTCAGCCAGATCCAGCAGAAGCTGGCCGCTGTAGACCAGCCCGCCGGTGCTTTCCAGATTTTTCAGCATGCGCTTTGGATAGACCAGGAGCGTATCAATCAGGTTGCGGGTTTTCTGCAGCAGATAGTCCGTCAGGGTGGTTGAGTCAGGCAGGATGATGCGCTCCACCGAGGAGTGGGAGATGTCGCGCTCATGCCACAAAGCCACATTTTCAAACGCAGCCTGAGCATTGCCTCGCACCACCCGGGCCAGCCCGCTGATTTGCTCGCAGGTAACCGGATTGCGTTTGTGCGGCATGGCCGAGGAGCCTTTTTGCTTCTCGCTGAAGTACTCTTCCGCCTCGCGCACCTCCGTACGCTGCAGGTGGCGAATCTCCGTGGCGATCATGTCCAGCGTGGCCGTAATCACCGCCAGCGTAGCCACGTAATTGGCATGGCGGTCGCGCTGGATCACCTGGGACGAGATGGAGGCAGGTTCCAGTCCGAGCCTATGACAGATTTTTTCTTCCAGTTTAGGCTCGAGGTGGGCAAAGTTGCCCACTGCGCCGGAAAGCTTGCCCACCCGCATCTCTTCCGCCGCCCGTTCGAAGCGCGCGATATTGCGCAGCATCTCCGCATACCAGTTGGCCAGTTTCAATCCAAAAGTAATGGGCTCGGCATGAATGCCGTGCGTACGCCCGATCATGGGCGTGTGCTTGAATTCCTGGGCGCGGCGATGGAGCACGTCACGCAGTTGCTCCAGGTCCTTCAGAATGATCTGCGAGGCGGCTTGGATTTGCAGCGCCTGCGCTGTATCCACGACGTCATTGGAGGTGAGCCCGTAGTGAAACCAGCGTGACTGCGGCCCAACTTTTTCCGCGACTGCCGTAGTAAAGGCGATCACATCATGCTTTACTTCGGCTTCGATTGCGTGGATGCGCTGCAAATCGAAGTCACCGCGTTCGGCAATCGCCCTGGCTGCATCCTCGGGCACGATGCCGGCTTCCGCCAGGGTAAGGCTGGCGGCGGTCTCCACTTGAAGCCAGCAGCGGAACTTATTTTCGTCGCTCCAAATCCGGCCCATCTCCGGCCGGGTATAGCGGGGAATCAAGGGCTCTCCTTGTCGGCAAACAGGTGATGATAAATGTTGCTTGACCGGCAGCGCCACACCCGGCCCTGGTGATTGCGGTGAATCGGTGTGAAACGGATAATGGCACCCAAAGCAGAAGGCCCTTCGCCGGACGAAAGGAAAACCGGCAAAGGGCCCAGGCTCGAATCTAGCAGTTGAGACAAATTATATCGCGAGGCGATAGAATGTTAAAAGGCAAACCCAAGCCGCTGAATCAGGGCGAATATACGGCGCTGGCGGAATTCAGGTACCAGCTCCGCAGATATCTTCGATTTATGGAAGAGAAAGCCAGAGAAGCAGGTCAAAACCCGCAGCAATACCAGTTGATCCTGGCCCTGAAAGGCTTGCCTCCGGGAACAGGTCCAAGCATCGGCGCGCTGGCCGAACGCTTGCAGCTCAACCACAACAGCATGGTTGAGTTGGTGGACCGCTGCGAGCAGCGCGGGCTGGTGCGGCGCACTCGTTCCGGTAGCGACCGCCGGCAGGTTGAGTTGGCTATTACCGCTGAAGGTGATGCCTTCCTGCGGAAGCTGGCCAGCGCAGGACGGGAAGAGCTCCGCATCGTCGGCCCCATCCTGGCGGAAAACATTCAGCGCCTCACCGCGCAGGAGCCGCAAGGCATGAAACACGGACCCGGCACGGCCCGAAAAACAGGAGGAAGTAAGAAAACAGGCCCATGAACCAACCAGACAGGACCAACCATAACCATCACTCCCGGCATTCCATCCCCGCCCTCGAGACTCTCGGAGACTTTACCACCACCTGGCGAGTAGTACCCATTTCAGGCTTGGCTATCGTAATTGGCGTAGTGAGTGCCTACGTGGCAGTGGCGCTCCTGCGGCTGATCGGTTTTTTTACCAACCTGTTTTTTTACGGACGGATCAGGACTAACCTCATCTCTCCCGCAGGGCATCATCTGGGCTATTGGGTGATTCTGGTGCCGGTAATAGGCGGCCTGATTGTGGGACTCATGGCGCGCTTTGGCTCCGAGCGCATTCGCGGCCACGGCATTCCGGAAGCCATCGAAGCCATTTTGTTGCACGGGGCTAAAGTGGAACCGAAGGTGGCTATTTTGAAGCCGGTTTCCGCGGCCATTGCCATCGGTTCCGGCGGGCCATTCGGCGCGGAAGGTCCAATCATCATGACCGGCGGGGCATTCGGCTCGCTCATTGCACAGTTTTTCCATCTCACCAGTGCTGAACGCAAGACCCTGCTGGTTGCCGGCGCGGCCGCGGGCATGTCGGCCACGTTCGCCGCCCCGTTTGCCGCTGTGTTGCTTGCCGTCGAGCTGCTTCTGTTTGAGTGGAAACCGCGCAGTTTTATTCCCGTAGTGTTCGCCAGCATCACCGCGGAGGCGGCGCGCATTCAACTGCTCGGCCCAGGCCCGCTCTTTCCTGTGCCCATGCACTCCATGGATTTCAGTCCCACAGTTCTCCTGGGTTGCGTATTGGCCGGATTATTGGCCGGAGGGCTGTCCGCGGCGCTCACCGGGCTGGTGTATGGCGTAGAAGATGCTTTTGGGCATATCAAGAAGATTCACTGGATGTGGTGGCCGGCCATGGGCGCACTGGTTGTCGGCATTGGCGGATTGATTTATCCGCGGGCTCTGGGCGTGGGGTACGACGTAATTGGCCAGCTCCTGCAGGGCGATGCCACAAAGCAGATGATCCTGGGCGTGCTGCTGGTGAAATCTCTCATGTGGGGAATTTCTCTGGGATCAGGCACCTCCGGCGGCGTGCTTGCGCCGCTGCTCATGATGGGTGGCGCCCTGGGAGCGCTCGAATCGCTGTTCCTCCCCAATCAGGGCGCAGGATTCTGGCAACTGATCAGCATGGGCGCAATTCTGGGAGGAACCATGCGCTCTCCCCTCACGGGAGTGATCTTCTCCCTGGAGTTGACGAATGACTATCACTCTCTCCTCCCCCTCCTGATCGCCTGCGTCTGCGCGCACGCCTGCACCGTGCTCACCCTCAAGCGCTCTATCCTCACGGAAAAGATCAGTCGCAGGGGCCATCACCTGACCAGGGAATACGCGGTAGACCCGCTGGAAGCGTTGGCCGTGGAAGACGTAATGCGGACCAACATCACCGCGCTCCCAGCGGAAACCACTATGTCTGAACTGGAGCGGGCTTTGAATCTGAATCAGGCAGGCCGGGGACAGCGGCTTTATCCTGTCATTGACACAGCCAACCAGGTGCTGGGCGTGGTCACTCGCGGCGACCTGCAGGAATTTCGGCGCGAACTCGGCAACGGCCGAGGCGAAAATGTGCCGCTTTCTGACATTTTGAAGTCAGAGCCTCTGGTGGCGCATCCCGATGAACGGCTTCGCGTCGTAGTGAACCGCATGGCCGCGAGCTCAGTGACTCGCTTTCCCGTGGTCGAGCGCGGGCCGGAGAATCGCCTGCTGGGAATGATCAGCCTTCAGGATCTCCTGAAAGCGCGGGAGCTGTCACTGGACCAGGAACTCACCCGAGAACGCGTGCTCCGCCTGCGCCTGCCGCCGACATTGCGAAAAAGCAGATAATATCCCCTTAACCCAAGACCCGATGGGGCAACACGGTCCTGATCAACCTCGTTGATGGATCTATTTTGCTGGGACCCGCTCGATTTTGGGGAACCTAAAATAACCACTGATACGTAAGAAAATTAAATACACGAAGGAGATAAGCCATGGCAGCAAGCCAAGGGAATTCGCACCCCAACCAGCGTTTTTCCAATCGCAGAACCTTTCTAAAAGGGTCGGCCGCTCTTACAGCCGGCTTCTCCCCTCTATTTGGAGCGCTCTGGCTGCCGGAGACCATTCAAGCTAGCGACTCGAGTCTCAACATCCTTGGACCGAAATCCGGATACGGGCCACAGATGGGAACGCTCGTCTCCATGCTCACCTGGATGCGCGACGCCAACGGTGTAATCACTGCCACCAGGGGTTTAACGACCGCCGACTTGGACTATCTCATGGATCGCAACGCCAACACCATCGGCGCCCTGATGCTGCATCTCGCAGCCACCGAGACCTACTACCAGCTCAATACCTTTGAAGGCAAAAAATGGGAAACCTGGCCCGATGCCGTGAAGCAGCAATGGGATCCGGCGATGAATCTGGGGGATCTGGGCCGGAAAACGATCAAGGGGCATGACCGGGACTATTACCTGAACATCCTTCAGGAGACCCGTGCAAAATCGCTGGCCGAGTTCAGCAAGCGCGATGACACCTGGCTCATGACCGTCGACAAAGACTGGCCCTGGGGTCCGACCAACAATTACTGTAAGTGGTTCCATGTCTGCGAGCACGAGGCGCATCACACAGGACAGATCGCACTCTTGAGAAAACGCCTGCCCGGTGCCTCGTAGAACAACATAATTGGGAGAGACCGGGCGCCAGCACCCGCTAACGGCCCGTTGCTTTCAACGTCAAAAAGGGTAGCGCCATTCGTCGATTGGCCTCGGTCAACCTATACACAACCCGAAAATGTTAATATTCCGTGGCAAGTTTCATCGAATTCAAATGAAGATGTTTAGCAGTGTTCTGAGCCGGTGGCTGTATAGTCTTCCCTGCAAGCGCCAGTTGCGGCCTGAACGAGCATTGCGAGTGCTGTGTGGCCTGTTCCTGGCAGCAGGCGCTCCAGCAGATTTCATCTGTTCTGCGGCGCGCGCGCAGACTGATCCGGCGGCCCCTGTAGTGGTTCAGCCGGGTGCGCCCGGTAAGCCGGGCAGGAGGCTAACGCCCTCCACAACGGCAAAGCTGCCGCCACGGTCGCAAGCAGATGTAGAGTTCATGCAGGGCATGATCATGCATCATTCGCAAGCGGTGGAGATGACGGCTCTGATTTTGTCGCATACGGAGAATAAGGATTTGCGGTCGCTGGGGGCGCGCATCAGCAGCTCTCAGTCGGACGAGATCAAGTTGATGAAGCGCTGGTTGGCAGCGCGCGGAGAACCAGCTTCCATGGCAATGCCGGGAATGCCGAACATGGATATGCCGGGCCATCAGATGGCCCTTATGCCCGGTATGCTTACACCGGAACAGATGGAGGCGCTGCGAAAGGCGAAGGGCGCAGACTTCGACCATTTGTTTTTGACAGGGATGATTCAGCACCACAATGGCGCTTTGGCCATGGTGAAGGATTTGTTTGACACCGCAGGCGCGGGGCAGGATGCCGAACTGTTCGACTTCGCCACCGACGCGGACAATACTCAACGGGCCGAGATCAGGATTATGCAGACGATGTTGGAGAAAAAAATTCCAGAGGAGAAACAATGAACCGAGTGCCCAATATTGCTTTTCGCGTGACAATCGCCGCGATGACTTTATTTTTTGGTACGGGCCGGCTGCAGGCACAGGCGCCTGCACCCCAACCGGCCGCTCAGGAACCCGCGGCGGAGGAAGAACGGGATCCGTTTGCTCCGGAGCCCGCTCCTGCGCTGCCACCGGGCATGACGGGGGCAGATGTAAACGATCCGCGCGCCAGGCTGGCCCCGGGCCTCTATGATGCGGGCGAAGCATCCATGGGGTTGAAGCACCTTGTGCTGGTCAAAAAGCCTGACGCATTTCAACTTGGGTCCGGTGATCCCGATGATCCCAAAGTGCAGAAGACTCTGGGCCAGCTCGGCATGAGTAATACATCGAAGATGCCGAAGCCCATGCAGTTGCTGCGCGCGCAGCTTGCCTTCGCGAACTCTGATTTCGCCTTCCAGGGTATCCATCTGTTTCAGGGAAATTTTTATGGCGTGAATATCTATGACATTTCCCATCCGGCGAATGCCACCTTGCTGACCTCGCTGGTGTGCCCCGGCGGGCAAGGTGATGTGTCCGTGTATAAGAACCTCCTGTTCATGTCCGTGGAGGCGCCCAATGGACGCCTGGATTGCGGCACCCAGGGCTTTCCGCCGGAGCCTCCTCCGCCCGCGGGCGCTGAAAAAGAAAGAAGACGTCGCTTGCCCGCAGCGCAAAAGGACCGTTTCCGCGGCGTGAGAATCTTCGACATTTCTGACATCAGGAATCCCCGGCAAGTCGCGGCTGTGCAGACCTGCCGCGGCTCACACACCCATACCCTGGTGATCGATCCCAACGACAAAGACAATGTTTATATATACGTGTCGGGCACGTCGTTTGTACGCCAGGCGGAAGAACTGCCCGGATGCTCCGGTGAAAAGCCCGACAAAGACCCTAATACAGCGCTGTTTCGTATCGAAGTAATCAAGGTTCCGGTGGCTGCGCCGCAGGACGCGAAAGTGGTATCCAGCCCTCGGGTATTTATCGACGCCCGGACAGGGGCGATGAACGGCCTGAATAACGGTGGCACTCATGGCAGGAAGGGCTCGGAGAAGCCGTCCGATACGGACCAATGCCACGATATCACTGTGTATTCGGCGATCGGGTTGGCGGCCGGAGCATGCTCCGGAAATGGAATTCTGCTCGACATCAAGGACCCTGTTCATCCCAAGCGTGTGGACGCGGTGAACGATCCGAACTATTCGTACTGGCATTCGGCTTCGTTCTCGAATGATGGAACCAAGGTCGTGTTTACTGACGAGTGGGGTGGCGGCTTGGGGGCGCGGTGCCGTCCGAACGACCCGAACAAGTGGGGCGCCGACGCGATCTTCGCTCTGAACGACGACAAACTCACTTTCAACAGCTATTACAAGATGCCGGCGGCGCAGGGTGACACAGAGAACTGCGTGGCGCACAACGGCTCGCTGATTCCCGTTCCTGGCCGCGATATCGAAGTCCAGGCCTGGTACCAGGGCGGCGTCTCCATCATGGACTTTACCGACGCAGCTCATCCGTTTGAAATTGCCTACTTTGACCGCGGGCCGATTGATCCCAAGGTGCTGGTGCTGGGCGGCGAGTGGTCGGCGTATTGGTACAACGGCTACATTTACGGCTCGGAGATTGCGCGCGGCATGGACGTGTTTGAACTCACGCCGACTCAGTTCTTGACCCAGAACGAAATCGACGCGGCAAAGACCGTTCGAGTGGGTGAGCTGAATGTGCAGAACCAGCAAAAGATCGAGTGGCCGGCAAAATTGGTCGTCGCCAAGGCGTATGTGGACCAACTGTCCCGGTCGCAAGTCCTGTCGGCAGACAGAATCGCAGCTCTGCAAGAGGCAATTCAAAACGCGGAGACTTCGCACATGAGCAAGGCTGCGCTGGCCAAGTTGAAGCGCATCGCGCCGTCACTGGCAAAGGATGCAGGCACGGCGAAAAGCCAGGCAGATTCCGCACGGCTGCGTGCTTTGGCCGAGATTCTGGAGCATCCATCAGTGTAAGAGGCAGCATGAATCGTTTCTCCAGGCAGTCGCGATTTGCCTGATAGGAGCGGTGCCGGGCAGCATCGTGTTCCTGGGCGCCGGAGTGCCGCGTCCAAATCCGAAACGGCAGGGGCCCTCTTTTGTGGTCCAGGCGGGAGGCAACACGTATCTCTTCGATATTGGCGTCGGCTTGATGCGGCAGGCCGCTGCGGCCAACGTCAATATCGGCCCGCCGACCGCGGCATTCCTCTCCCACCTGCACACAGACCACACTTTAGCGGTAACTACATGACGGTGCTTCCACACCACGGTAAATGAATTGCAACAGGTGTTCAAAGAAGGCAAGGCAAAAAAGCTCGTCGTGGTGCACCAGGTGGGTTCGAGAACTGCCAGTGAACTTGGAATAACAGAGTGCTCTTCAAGCAAGGCGTCCGGCTGCAGTCATCTTTGCCAATGATCTGCAAACAGTCATCGCGGAGCATTCCGGATCTGCTACGCTGATGACGCTCTATAAATAATCAGCTCGAACAGTACTTGGCATCCGTAGAGTATCTCGAATGAACGCCAAGTCGTTGCGGGTCACCATGTCCATACCACTCGCCGTGCGCGGGCGCACTTCCATCATTTGGCAAGCATCTCAATAGACACCTGACAAGGAGAGGTCATGCAAAAACGCAAACTTGGAAAGAGCAATCTGGAAATATCGGCCATCGGACTCGGCTGCATGGGAATGAGCTTTGGTTTGGGCCCGGCCGCGGACAAAAAAGAAATGATTTCGCTGATCCGGTCAGCGGTCGAACGTGGTGTCACATTTTTCGATACCGCTGAAGTGTACGGTCCGTTCACGAACGAAGAACTCGTGGGTGAAGCGCTTGCTCCTGTCCGCAATCAGGTGGTAATAGCGACAAAATTCGGCTTTGCGCCCAATCCTGGTGGCGGACCAGGTTGGAGTGCCCTGGATAGCAGGCCAGAGCACATCAGGGAAGTCGCCGCGGCCTCCCTGAAGCGGCTCAAGACCGATGTCATCGATCTGTTCTACCAGCACCGTGTTGACTCAAACGTGCCCATCGAAGACGTCGCCGGAGCCGTGAAGGATCTCATTCAGCAGGGTAAGGTGAAGCACTTCGGCCTTTCTGAAGCAGGCGTGCAAACCATCCGCCGCGCACACGCAGTCCAGCCCGTCACGGCACTTCAGAGTGAGTATTCGCTCTGGTGGAGAGAGCCTGAGAAAGAAATCTTACCCGCGCTCGAGGAACTCGGGATCGGATTCGTTCCCTTTAGCCCCTTAGGAAAAGGGTTCCTCACGGGACACATCAATGAGGAAACCAAGTTCGATAAGACCGATTTCCGCAACATCGTCCCGCGCTTCACGCCGGAGAACCGCAGAGCGAATCAGGTATTGGTGGATTTGCTTGGCAAGATCGCCGAACGCAAGAAGGCGACACCCGCGCAGATTGCGCTCGCCTGGATTCTTGCCCAGAAGCCCTGGATGGTTCCCATCCCCGGCACAACCAAGTTGCACCGGCTGGAAGAAAACATCGGCGCCGCTGTCATCGAGCTAACACCCGACGATCTCCGCCAAATCGACAGCGCCACTGCGAAGATTCCGGTACAGGGGGAGAGGTACCCGGAGCACCTGCAGAAATTGATCAATCGCTAAGCTGGCAGGCCTCGGAAGGAACAACATGCGAGTTGGCATTTTGGGTTCGGGGTTTTAGTCCCTTTCCCCTGCTCGCATCCGCAGCGCGCCGGAAGCCTGTCCGCCTCCCTCCGCATGCATCTTGTCCCACTGCTGTTGACTCAGGGGCTGAATCGGTTCCAACTTCTTTTTCTTGAGGCCGGTGTTGATGCGCGGAAGCTGGCTAGACGTGAGCTGGTCAAAATCCTTGATCACATCTTCAAGTTCGCGGCCAAGAGCATCCGTCCGGGCTGCCTCTTCATTGGTTGGCCTGCCTTCATACGCGTTTACATCGCCATAGACCTCGGTGGTGTATTCGCGGATGCGTATTTCTCCAGTCACGGCGCCGCCTTCTTTGGTGGTAACGATCCTGGAGCGCAGCTCATCGGATTGATCCGCCAATTGCTGCAGGCTCTTCCTCAGCGGGTCATCCTGCGGCAGTTTGGCCGCGTGTTCCTGAGCAGAGTCGCGCACGCTGGTGATGGATGCCACCGCATAGCTCATGTGCCCCAGCATCCCCTCAAGTTTCAGCAGGAGGTCGTACTGGGCCTTGCGGTCTTCCACGCTGAACGTGGCCCTGGGATCCAGAACAACCTCGACCTTGCCGGTGTAGACCTGGTCCCCCTTGGTCATCTTGACCGTGTAGGTTCCGGGAAGGACCCGGGGGCCCGTAGCGGCTTCAAAGGCCGCAGTGGCGGCCGGGGGCACCAGCGGAGGCTTGAGCCGCATAGACCACGATGCGCGATTCAGCCCCCGGTGCTTCGTTCCGGCAACGGTATCCACCAGCTTGCCGTTGGCATCGAAGATCTCAATTTTCAGGTCGCCAAAGATATGGCGCCCCCTCTGGTAATAGGTGATGAAAGCGTCATCGCTGCGGCCGCGTCCGAAGAAAGTAGCGTCGCCTTCCGCCCAGCCGCCGCCCGCGTTGAGATACTGTACTGCCTTCGAGGGCAGGAGCACCGCATCCTTGGCCATCAGCTCCGGCGCAAGCGCGCGCAACGGCGAAATATCATCAATGATCCAAATGCCCCGCCCATGCGTGGCCAGCACCAGGTCAGATTCACGCGGATGCACCACAATGTCCCGCACCGCAACCGCGGGGAAGTTGCTGCCTCTGTATTGCGCCCACTGCTTGCCGCCGTCAATCGAGATCCATAATCCAAACTCTGTGCCCAGGAACAGCAGATTCGGATCGACCGTATCTTCCGTGATTACGTGAGCGTAGCCGCGCGCGCCGCTTTCCTGTGCCGGCAGTGCGGTCCATGTGGCGCCATAGTCCGTGGTCTTGTAGACGTAAGGCTTCAGATCGCCGAACGTGTGGCGATCAAACGTGGCGTATGCCGTGCCTTCATCGAACAGGCCCGCTTTCACGGTGGAAACCCACGAGTTTTTCGGCAGTCCTGGAACGTTGCTGATTACATTCTCCCACTTCTTGCCGCCGTCGCGAGTGATCTGCAGGTTGCCGTCGTCTGTTCCCACCCAGATGATCTGGCCGTTCTTCGGGGACTCGCTGATGGAGTAAATCGAGGTATGCATCTCAGCCGAGGAGTTATCAACTGTAATGCCGCCGGATTCCTCTTGCCTTTGTTTTTCAGGATCATTGGTGGTGAGATCGGGAGAAATGCGCTCCCAGGATTGACCATGATCGCGGGAGCGGAAAAGAACCTGCGCTCCAATGTAAATGGTCCCTTTTTCATTGGGACTCATGTGGATGGGAGTGTTCCAGTTGTAGCGCAGCCTTTTCTCTTTGTATAGCGGCTGCGGCTTGATGTTGCGGCTCTCCAGCGTGTAACGATTGACGCGGCCGATTTCACCGCCCTGCGCTTCAGCGTAGATATAAGCCGGATCAGCGGGGTCGGGGAAGGCCCAGAAGCCATCACCACCGTAAAGGTTCTCCCAGCGCGAGTTGCTGATTCCACCGGGATAAGAAGACTCCGCGACCCAGGTGCTGTTGTCCTGCAGGCCGCCGTAGACGCGATACGGGTCGTGGTCATCCACGCTGACGTGGTAGAACTGCGAGACCGGAAGGTTCATCTGGTGGATCCAGCGCGCCCCGCCATCAATGCTCGTCCACATGCCGCCATCATCACCGGAATAGACCAGGTTGGTGTTGGCGGAATTAATCCAGACCGTATGGAAGTCGCCGTGGGCATTGGCCGTGGGGCTGAAGCTGTGCCCTCCGTCCACGCTGAGCAACAGCGGTCCATCCACTTTGAAGACTTTGTTCTCATCCTTGGGGTCAACGATGATGTTGGCGAAATAAAAAGGACGCCAGATCATGTATTGGCTGGCATCCTCTTTGGCCCAGGTCTTGCCGGCATCGTTGGAGCGATAAAGAGCGCTCTGCTTGCATTCGATCACGGCATAGACCACATTGGGCTTGGAAGGCGCCACTGCCAGGGCGATGCGGCCATAGGGCTTTGCCGGCAGTCCCTGGCTGTTGCTGGTGGTCAGCTCAGTCCAGTGCTCGCCGCCGTCCGTGGACTTGAACAGGCCGCCACCCGGACCGCCGGAGCGGAAAGTCCAGCCTTGCCGCCGGAAATCCCACATGGAAGCATAGACCGTCTTGGGCTCCTGCGAAGACATGGCGAGCATCCCGCATCCCGTGGACCCATTCGTTCCCGCGAGCACTTTGCGCCACGTCTTGCCGCCGTCAGAGGTTTTGAACACGCCGCGCTCATCGTTGTCATCCCATAGGTGGCCGGTGGCGCAGGCGTAAACTGTGTTTCCGTCACTGGGGTCAACCAGGATGCGCGCGATGTGCTCGGAATCCTTCAGGCCCATCGGCGTCCAGTTATCTCCCCCGTCAGTCGATTTGTAAATGCCATCGCCCACTGAGACGCTGTTTCTGGCCCAGCTTTCTCCCGTCCCAACCCAAACGATCTTGTGGTTTGAGGGATCGATGGTTACAGCGCCGATCGATTGCACATCCTGTTTGTCAAAGACGGGCCTGAAGCTGGTAGCGCCGTTGATGGACTTCCAGACGCCGCCGCTGGCCGCACCCGCAAAAACTGTGACCTTGCCGCCTTCATCCACGGCATCAATCGCGGCAATCCGTCCGCTCATGGTCGCCGAGCCGATGTTACGGGCAGGCAGTCCGGAGATGGTCCCGGAATCATATCGGACCGGTCGCGGTTCCTGGGCGGAGAGAGTTGAAAGAAACGCAATCAGCAGCAACAAAGCGTGAACAGGCAGCCATTGCATCTTAGGCATAGGCCTGCGAGAGCGGGAAATCCTCATGAATGTCATCCTCTTAATGTCCGTCCGCGAAAGTGCTCGGATGCCCTATTTCGATTCGCCCTTCGGCGCCGGTGCAGCACTCGGCATCTTGAAGTCTCTGTCGTCAACAGCAACATTGGCCTCAATCTTCTGAATCGCGACCTTGCCGCCGTCCTCCGGATTGTTCTTGGGGCCGCTTACGATAGAAAAAGGAAACATCACGCCGTTCACTGGTTTGTATGACCCCAGGAGCGTGACGGACTCCCGTACCGCGCCGCGAACAAAGCGCTGCTTTTCGATCTGAATTTCTATGTATGTGTCCGGATCCAGCGAGTAGTAAAAGATGTCGCCGTTTTTCAGCGTGACCTTGAGCTTGTAAACATCGTCGCCATCAACCTGGTCGTGCCCCAGATACTCCACTTTGTTTCCCTTGGCCTGGTAATCCACCAGAGGGCCATCAAAGTCGGCGTCTTCCACTACGCTGCGCAATTGATCGTCTCCTATCAGTTCAGGATCTTTGCGGCCCTGGAAGGGGTTGATCTGCCATCCGGTAGAGCCGTCGTAAGCCTGCACCTGGGCCATTCCCTGCACGCTGAACGTCTGCCGCAGCTGGTCTGGGCGCTTGCGTTCCTGCCCCACGTCTGCCCTGAACCCGCCCGAGTCAAACAATCCGGTCATGCGCAGGCTTTTGATGGCCTTGATTTTTTCCAATCCGCCCTTGGCCTGGATGTTCTTGGCCACCAGCTCATCCGCCGTTTGCGCGAACATGCACAGAGAAAAACAAAAGAGAGATGCCACCATGCTGCGAAGCAGAGTCACTCGTCAACTCCTTTGAGGTTGAAAGTTATACGGGGGTCTGAGCCGAAACATCCCTTAGACGCGCCAATACCCGCTTTGTTAGCAAATTCGCCCTGAGCTTGTGGCGCCGCGTGAAAGGGGCTGAACGGAATTGTAACGGGGCGAATGGCGAAAAAGAAGCGGGTCATCAAGAAGGTAAAAGCTAAAGAAGGTAAAAAGCTAAAGACGCCCCCGCCTGGCCGAGGCCATAAATCTCAAGGATCGCTTACCTGGCCAGGATGCTCACGGCCGCGTCCTCTGGCCCAGCAGTACTTTACATCATTAAATAGCAATAAATCGTTTTAATATTGACAAATCAAGTATACAATGGCCGGGCTGCATTGCTTTTATGCAAGCCCCACCGAAAGGATTTCCCCCATGAGCAAGAGCCTGCCTCTTCCTTCACGGCCATTCTCTTTTGTTGTGTTGGCCGGCCTTCTGGCGTTGGCCACTTACGGCCTTCCATCGCTGGCCCAGGACCATGACCGCGACGACCGCAAGGTCGTTGCCTCTTATTTCCAGAATTTTCACGTATTCAGCGGCATCTTCCCCCGGCGGCTGGTGGATAACGGCGTTGCCGGCAAACTCGACCTTCTCATCCATGCCTTTGTGGACATACGGGCAGACGCAAACGGCAATCCGCATTGCGCGGCCTTTGACGAGTTCGCCGACTATCAGTTCTTCTTCGATCAAACCCGCAGCGTGGATGGCTCAGTCGACTCCTTCGCCCCGGGCGCGCTTCGCGGGCAGGTCCACCAGTTGCAGGAGCTCAAGAAACTGTTTCCGCACCTGAAAGTGCTGGCCTCCATTGGAGGGTTTTCCGCGGGCGTGAATGGGTTTGAAAAAGCCGCAGCCACCCCGGCCAGCCGCCAGGCTTTTGTGGCCGACTGCATCAACTCTTACATCAACGGCAATTTCAGCAATACCACCGGCCTGGCCCCGATCTTTGACACCGGATTCTTCGAGCAACCTCTGATCACTCCGCCCATTGGGCCGGTCCCGGGCATCTTCGATGGTTTCGATATTGACTGGGAGTTTCCCACGCAGCCCCAGGACCGGGCCAATTTTGTTGCCCTGCTCCACGAGTTTCGTAGGCAACTCGATTCGCTCGGGGCGGGACATATCCTCACTGCGGCTCTGCCCGCCGGCCAGCAGAACTTCTCCCTGATTAATCTGCCCGCGGCCGCTGAACAACTCGACTTCATCAACCTGGAAACCTTCGATTACAACGGCCCCTTCAATCCCTTTACCGGCTTCGTGTCACCGCTGGTGCAAACCCAGTTTGACGCCAACCCGATTTTCAACATCACCTTTACCGTTGATAGCTACCTGAAGGCAGGCGTCCCCGCAGACAAGATTCTTATGGGCGTCCCCTTCTATTCTTATGGCTGGGCCATCACCGGGACCTCCGCTCCAGGTCAGAACGGCCAATTCGTGGCGGCTGTGAATCCAAACCATCTCTCGTCGGGCAACCCTCCCAACTATGCCGGCACGGTGGCCATCCAGTTGGATCCGGCGCTCGCAGGAGTAGCGGCCACGGAGACCCATACATTTATCGATCTAAACGTCCTGCCGTTTTCACAACTCTTCCACGAGCCGAAAGCACAAACGCCGTACGCCTTCGATGGCCTCAATTGGTGGACCTACGAAGATGCCAGGTCCATCGCCGTCAAGACCGAATTTGCCAACGACAAGCACCTCCGCGGCGCCTTCATCTTCGAAGAGCCGGACGAACTCCCCGACGGCAGTTTGTTCAATGCCGTATTTAATGGGGTCCACGCGCACAAGTAGGCCGACCTACCCCCAGAGAGCGGGACAAAACGTCCCGCTCTGCGCGTGCTTGAAACCGTCACGTCCTGCGATACCGCGATCAGAAGCGACTCGGCAAAACCGCCCAGAACAACCGCCAGGGCGATCCGTCTTTTGGAAAGCGATGAAAACAACGAGAATTCTGGTACCGCGCGGGGTCGGGTCGCTATGTCTTGACCTGTGCGGCTTGTCCCCCGATCTGCGCTGCTGGAAGTTCTTATCCCGCATTTGCTTTTCGTTTCTACATCACCCCTTACACCCTGTCATCCTGAACGGAGCGCCTTGAAGAAACTGTTACTCGTCGAAATGCTCTCAAGCGCGGAGTGAAGGATCCCTAAAATGTTTGCCTCACCATGCCGTTGCTGGGAGTTTCACGTAAACGACAGAGGCGTGGTCTACTGTCGGCCAAGCTGGAAGGTACCCTTGAGCCATTTTTTGTGGAACTTCCGGCAGGTGTTACCATCGTCGTTTGGACAGCTCCAGGAGGCCGATCTTGGACTACGACAAAGACAAAGTGGATGAAATGGTTCTGGCATTGCTCTATCTGACGATGTTCGACGACGGGCCAGGCTCAAGAGCATGGAAGGGGCATAACTGGGATGCGCTGGATCGCCTGCACCAGAAGGGATATATCTCTGATCCCCGCAGCAAGGCAAAGTCGGTGGTCATGACCGAGGAAGGCGCTGATCGAGCAGAGGAGTTGTTCGAGAAGCATTTCATGAAGAAGTAAAGCGAGCATCCTCAACCCATAAAACTCACCACCTGGGAAGCGGAAGACGCATACCTGCTTGAGAGAAAACGTATCAGGACGGAAAAGAAGCTCGCGCGAAAGTAATTGTTCGTTCCTTCGGGCAATGCGGCGACTCGGTCTTGCGGCGGGTCGCCCTTTTTCCTGAAAGCCTCTCAACCGCGCCGTGCTCGCACTGGTTGAGGCTGGCGATTCGGAGAAACGCTGGGACGTCGCGCAGCCAATATGATTGCTTCCTCAATGCCCCTCATGTTCAACGCAAACAACTGAACTCTGTAAGCCGTGCCGGGCGTTACGTCCACCTCTTCTATCACGTCATTCACGATTGAATCTTTTGTGCTCATGGGGGAAATGCGCTGGATTTTTCCAACGTTGATTTTTGAAAGATGGTCCAGGAGCGATGAAGTAATTGTGGGAATGGCCGGCTCCAAGCCCTCCTTGTCAATCCACTTTGCGCTGACTACCAGGTTCCACTTGTCGGCCAAACCCCATTCTGATGGGACCAGCATTGCGAGAGTAAACGGGCCTTTGGAGGCTTCCATTGTTTGAACCAACTCCGTAAGCTGCTGTGCAAATCCGTTTGTTACCAGCGTTTTGAAAGCCATGTCAAAACTCCGTTTGGTTTTTCCCGAATACTGTCCAGAATCACCTTTGTCGTACGAGCATTATATTTGCCGGGTGCATCGTACCGCTGCTCGGGATTCCATTTGACGGCTTTTGACCAGTTCTCAAAGAGGTCTTTGTTCTTCCTCACGTCGATCTGGACAGCCAGTCCTGCCAGTACCGTTAAGTGCGCCAGATTATGAATCTTAAACACCTGCCCTAGTTCGAGCGGATAATCCTTGAGACCGAGGAGCCGCCAAATGCGCGCCTTCAATGCCAATTCCACGGCATATCCCGCCAAATACACGCTGCCATCGTAGAGTCGTGCGCTGTATAGCGCTTCTGCTTCGCGCAAGCGCAATCTGAACAAAATTGGTTTGGAAGGAGGCGCCAAGGGTCCGGTTGCTAAAGCAAAAGCCGCCAGCTACGCTGGCGGCTTTTGAGCTAAATGCCAATTACTAATTGCTGGAAAGCAACGCTCCCTCAGTCTTCTCTGAGTTTTCGCCAACCTGGCGGTAGAACAGCTTCGCACCGTCCAGGTAAACCTCAATGAAGGCAGGACGCGTGGTGATGCTACCCTGGATGAGCGCTTCTGAGAGTGGGTCCTCAATGTAGCGCTGCAAGGCGCGGCGTAACGGACGTGCTCCGTAGCTGCGGTCCACCAGGGTCTTCTCCAGCACCCACTGCGCGGCTTCGTCCGTCACCGTGATGGTAATGTGACGCTGCGCCAGATTGGTATTGAGCTGCCCTACCAGCAGTTCGAAAATACGGATCAGGTCGGCATCGGTCAGGGCGTTGAAGATAATGACCTCATCCAGGCGGTTCAGGAATTCAGGATTGAAGGTCTTTTTCACTTCCTGACGCACCATCTCTTCAACTTTCTCCGAGACCATTTCTTCCTTGTCCACCTGGAAGCCGAGTCCCTTGCGCTTCATCAGGTGACGCGCGCCGATGTTTGAAGTCATGATGATGATGGAGTTCTTGAAGTCCACCGTGTTGCCCAAGCCGTCCGTGAGTTGGCCGTCTTCCAGCACCTGAAGCAGGATGTTGAACACATCAGGATGCGCCTTCTCGATTTCATCCAGCAGAACCACCGAGTAGGGCGATCTCTTCACCCGCTCGGTAAGCTGGCCGCCTTCTTCATACCCCACGTATCCCGGAGGCGAGCCGATCAGCTTGCTCACCGAGTGCTTCTCCATGAATTCCGACATATCAAAGCGAATCAGCGACTTATCACTGCCGAATAGGAAGTGGGCCAGGGTGCGCGCCACCTCGGTCTTGCCTACTCCCGTAGGTCCCAGGAACAGGAAGGATCCAATCGGCCGGTGCGGTGACTTGAGTCCGGCTCGCGAGCGCCGGATGGAGCGCGCTAAAGCACTGATGGCTTTGTCCTGCGAGATGATGCGCTTGTGCAACTCCTCTTCCACCCGCAGCAGCTTTTGCGTCTCTTCTTCCTTGATCGAAGTGACAGGCACGCCCGTCCAGCGGCTCACCACTTCTTCAATGTCTTCGCGGTTCACCACGCCGGTGGCCGATTCATCCAGATGATATTTCTCGCGTAGCCCGCGCAGGTTCTCGCGTTCTTTGCGCTCTTCATCGGAGTAAAAACGGGCCTTTTCAAATTCATGGTTGGCAATGGCGTTTTCCATGCGATGAACAATGAACTTGATCCTCTTCTGCACCTCGGTAATTTCGTCCGGCAGGGAGGTCTGGCGCAGCTTCACCCGCGCCCCCGACTCGTCCAGCAGGTCAATCGCTTTGTCCGGCAGGAAACGGTCGGGAATATAGCGGTTCGAGTGATACACGGCGAACTGGATGGCCTCATCCGTGTAGCTGACCGCGTGAAATTTCTCGTAGCGCTCCTTGATGCCGTAGATGATCTTCACCGCCTCTTCTTCGTTCGGGGGTGGGACCTTCACGGCCTGGAAGCGCCGTTCCAGCGAGCGGTCTTTCTCGATGGATTTGCGATACTCTCCCGGAGTGGTGGCGCCGATACACTGAATCTCCCCGCGTGAAAGCGCAGGCTTCAGGATGTTGGCGGCGTCCAGCGAGCCTTCCGCCGAGCCGGCCCCAACCAGCGTATGCAGCTCATCGATAAAAATGATGCAGTTCTGGTTTTCCATCAGTTCTTTCATGATGGTCTTGAGGCGCTCTTCAAACTGTCCGCGGTACTTGGTTCCGGCGACGATCAGGGACAGGTCAAGTGCAAGAATCCGTTTGTCGGCCAGGAACGAGGGCACGTCTCCATCGGCAATGCGCTGCGCCAGACCTTCGACAATGGCTGTCTTGCCCACACCGGGCTCGCCAATCAGCACTGGATTGTTCTTGGTGCGGCGGCACAGGATCTGCACCACGCGCTCAACTTCGCCTTCACGCCCGACCAGCGGATCGAGCTGGCTGTCCATAGCGGCCTGCGTCAGGTCACGGGAAAATTCAGAAAGCAGGGAAGATTCGCGTGACGAGCCGCGCTGCGGCTGGGCTTTTTCCTGAGTGCTGCGCGCCAGTTCTTCACGAATTGCGCTCAGGCGCAATCCACGCTCATGCAGAATTTCGGCGGCAAAGCATTTTTCTTCGCGCAGCAATCCCAGCAGCAAGTGCTCGGTGCCAATATGCTTGTGGCTCAGGCGCTCGGCTTCCTCAGCGGCATAGGCCAGCACCCGCTTGCACTCATTGCTGAGAGGAAGGTCCACTGACGTGGAAACCTTCTCGCGGATCGTAGTATGCCCTTCAATTTGCTTGCGGATGGACTCGACCGAGGCATGGGACCGCAAAAACCGGTTGGTCAATGCCTTATCTTCACGCAGCAAGCCCAGCAGCAAGTGTTCGGTCTCAATATAAGGAGAGCCGAACTGGCTGGCTTCGTAGCGTGCGAAGAATATTACGCGCCTGGCTTTTTCTGTATACCGCTCGAACATGGTTCCCTCACCAGATGTCCCCAGTCACCTCTGCCAAGAACATCCGTCCCTTCTCCTGGTCCGAACAGCGGGCCTTCCAGGAAGAAGCTTCAAAGTTTCGGCTGCCTCTCGTGATCGAGCCGGACAGGCCCCCGAAACAATCTTACTGTCTGCACGTAGCAGACCAAACAACCCAAAGTCACCTCACCCTTGACCGCTTCAAGCTGGCAGCGATTGGGGTGAGACCTCCTCGACCCGGCCCCCATGCAGGCGCAACACGCGGTCGCAACGCCGCGCGAAGTCAACATTGTGGGTAACGATGAGGGAGGTAAGCCGGTGTTCGCGATGAAGTCTCTGGATCAAATCAAAGACCAGTCCCGCAGTTCGATTATCCAGGTCGCCGGTTGGCTCATCTGCCATCAGGATTCTTGGTCCCGATATCAACGCCCTGGCCAATGCTACTCGCTGCTGCTCGCCCCCTGAAAGCTCTCCTGCGCGGTGGTGCCTGCGGTTCTCTAAACCGACCTCGGCGAGCCAACCAGCGGCTTTTTCCATCGCCGGTTCGTACGCCGTCCCACGCATTAAAAGTGGCATAGCAACATTCTCCTGCGCCGTGAATTCCGGCAACAGATAGTGAAATTGCCAGACGAAACCAATCTCACGATTGCGGAAATCCGCCGCAGCGTCGTCTGTCAGCTTCGCTACTTGAGTCTGGGCGCAGTATACGTCACCTGCCGAAGCCCAATCAAGAGTCCCGAGGATATGCAGCAAACTACTCTTCCCCGCCCCAGACTCGCCCACAATGGCAAGCATCTCTCCCTTTCTTACCTGAAAGGACAAATCCTCAAAGAGCACCAGGTCCGATGGACCGGAACGGAAAACTTTCTTGAGTCCGTCAACTCGTAGGATCTCAGGCCTCTCTTCAATTGGATGCAAGTGAATACCTCATCGGTGCAAATGCCTGAAATCTCTATTGTTTACCGCTGTGTACAATCCTCTCACTCCATTACAACCCAAAAAAAGGCGCATGTACTGTGTTTTTTTATTACGAAAGGTACCCGATTGTCTTAACGCCAGGAATTCTGAATTTCATAGATATTGATCGGCCTCTAGTTACAACACATTAGCGTCATTCGTATCGTAAAGCCTCCGCTGGCAATACCCGCGCCGCTGACCAGGAGGGATAAAGAGTTGCAACAAAGGAGACAAACATTGCCACCAGACCCACCAGGATGCCATCCCAGGCTCGAGGCGCAAAAGGAACGTAGTCAATGGAGTACACCTCCGCTGAGAGGGAAATCAGGTGATATTTGGCTCCTGTTAGTGCAATTGCATAACCAATAATGAGCCCCGCCACCGTTCCCACCACCCCGATCAGCAGCCCTTGCAGGACAAAAATCCTGCGCACCTGCCGCCGCCGCGCCCCCATGGAGATGAGCACTGCGATGTCCCTGGTTTTCTCCATGACCATCATGATCAGCGAAATCAGAATGTTCAGTGCGGCCACAAAAACGATTAGGCCAATGGTGATAAATGTCACGACTTTTTCCAGGCGCAAGGCGTGAAACAGCGCTTTGTTTTCTTCCATCCAGTTCTTGGTCATGAAGCCTTTGCCCGCCGCTTGCTCCAGCTCTTGCGCAACCTGCGGAGCTTTATCGATATCATCAATTCTGAATTGGATGACTGAGATCACGTCTCCGAGCCCGAAAAGACGTTGCGCGTCCGCCAGCCGGATCAGGCCCCAGGCGCTGTCGTAATCGTAAAAGCCGGAATCAAAAATGCCCGCCACCCTGAAGCGTTCCAGCTTGGGAACAATCCCGAAAGGGGTCAGCTCGCCCTGCGGGCTGGTCACCATCACCACCGAGCCCACGGTTGATCCCAGATTCGTAGCCAGGTCTTTGCCCAGAATGATGGGCGGCGTTTCGTTGGGGCAGCCTTCATCGCCGGGAGAACACGCCGGTCCGCTGGACGGATTCAGCTTGGCGGCCGAGCCGATCTTCACCGTCTTCAGCAGGTCGCTCACTTTATTTTCTTCGTCAGGAATCACGGCCTTCAACACTGCCCCGCTGGCCCGCGGTCCTCTGGAAACCATCACTTGCTCATACATGGATGGGGCAGCGGCAATCACATGCGGTTGCTTCTCCAGCTGGTTCATGAGGGGACGCCAGTTGCTGATGCCATCGTCCATCGTGCGCAGCAGGGTCACGTGCGAAGTGGAACTAAGCAAGCGGTCCTGAAGGTCCTGGCGGAATCCGTTGTTGATGGCCAGCGCGATAATCAGCGAAGCCACCCCTGCAGCCACACCGATCACCGAAATAATGGTGATGATGCTCACCACCGCCTGGCGGCGCTTGGCCCGCAGATAGCGCGCGGCAACAAAGAGTTCAAATCTCACAGACCTGTCTTCCTGTCACCCAGGCCTATCGCCCACGGAACCAGCAGCAGCTTCTCGCCCATGAGCCGATTGTAACAGCGAGGAAACAGGCGTGAGTGCGGTCGGGGCCGCAGCCAATCTCCTTTCGGAGATCTCTGCGGATGCCCTTATCAGTGCCCAACGGTCAATGACTCTGCGCCACGTCTACTCGCACGGCTCGCACAGCAGCTCACTCAGCCGTTGCGCCATGGCTGGAGACTTCTTGCTCATGATCTCTAGAATTGGATTCAGGAAGCGGGCATACTTTCCCAGTGTTACTTCGTCATGGGCGGCCAAAGCGGCTTCCACCGCCTTTTCGGTTGCCGGGTTAACAATCTCCAGCCGTCCTACAAAGACGCGAACGGTTCTTGCCGGAGCGGGACTGATGGTGAGAGGCAGAATTGTGTCCACGAGTGTGGCGGGGACAATGTAAAACAGCCGGCTGCCCTCTTCAAACCAGGAATTCCGCCATGTGTGCACCATGGCGTGCGCCTCGTCGCGGTAAAGACCGCGCGCAACCAGAATTTGCTCAAGATCGCTGTAGAGGGAACCGATGTCAGCGGTCAACTCCGGCGGCTTCAACAAGACTTCGCTTTGCAGCCCGTTGCTGATGCGATAGCCTAACTTCTCTCCGCGGCGCTCAAAAAGAATGACGTTCGGAATGTCCTGCTGGCCCAGGTTCCCGACCAGTAATTTGTTCCCGGCTGTCAGCTTGGCTGAAATGGGCACAGAGACTGCCGACACGCCACGATAAAAGAGAAACTTCTCATGCTGCTCGCCTTTGGAGGTTTCAACGCGTACCGGCGCAGCCGAAGTTTCCCGCGCTGCGTAATAGTTGTTGTCCGTTGCTTCGCGGGGAAAGTCCGAGGTGAGACCAGGCTCTACATGGACCGAGTTCCACAAGATGGTTCCATCGTCATTTTTCTCGTAGAGATACGGGCTTGAGAGCTCGCCTATTGGAGAGAGAAGGCTGGCGTGGGGATACCACTCGGTGATCAGACCCTTGGCAAAGGACACTTGCACCGAAACCGTCAGATCATGGGGAGAATAAAAGTACAGGACCGGAGTTTCCATGCGAACGGTGCCGCGCAGTCCCACCTTAAATCCCAGGTAGCCGAAGTGTTCGATAAAGCCCGGCAGATCGGCGGATGGCCAGACTCCGGTCAGCGGTGACCACTCAATGGCCTGGCCATCGTTGCCCGCAATGGACGTGAAGGTGCCCCATTCATGCACGGTGAGTTCAGGATCCACGGGCCGAGCCTGCGCTCCCGCGTGATGAGCGCCTGCCAACAGGCAGGCTAGAAACAGCAGAAGCGCAGACTTGGCAGTGATTGTGTTTCGCAAGTTCATTTCTCAGGACCTCCCCACGGGGTATTTCTGGAAAGCATTTCGGCAACAGTCTGTTTTTCATTGCCCAGGAAACGGCTGGCGAGATTCTGCGCCAGCAGCGCATCTCCTTTCGCGCCTGCGATTGCCTTTTGCGCATGCTCCTGGTGATCTTTTTCCGGCCCGCGCAGGGTAATCAGCGCGGCGGCAAATTCCATCTCCGGATCATTGCCGCGCAGAGTCAGCGCTTCCTTGATCACGCTGTAACCGTCGATGCCGGCAGCCGGATTCTTGAGGTTCTTATCCAGGCCCAGCCACTCGTTGTACGTGGCTGCCAGATAGCCGAAGTCAAACCGGGCCAGAGCGCCCGTTGATTGCGTCGTTGCCCGGGTGTGAAGTCGCGTCAGCAGCTCTTTCGCGGCTTGCGGGTCTTTCCGGACGTAGAGCGTGGCCCGGCGCAACGTTTCCATCCGCACCAGGACAGGCGGGTTTGAGTCCAGAATGGCAAGCGTGTCACGTACCAGATTTCTGGTGTCGTAGCTCTCATTACCTGAGAGATTCCAACTGTCGCCTGCCCACGGCAAAGACTTGGCCGTCCCAATCTCAATGCGATGGCAGATAAGCGGGGGACCGGCAAGCGCCGACGTAATCAAGACAAACAACAACAGAATACAGGCGGAAAATCGCAGCGGAAAACGGATCTGTGGTTTCATGTTCGCTAGTCTCCTTTTGCGTTAGTGTTCCCTTTCAGAGAGCAAGACGCGCAAAAGAAGAAGAGCGTTAACACAAGGACAGCAATTATCGCGGTTTAGGCCTGTGAAATCCGTACGCGCCGAGAGGTTTGGCTTTTGACTTTCTTGGTTTAGGGTTTGCTAAAAACTAAACACTAAATACTAATTACCGCTCTTCCACGTGCGCTCCCAGTGCCGCCACAAGGAAACATCGCCAAACCCAAGCTCATTCCACCAAAGATCGAGCATGTTCTGATCAAGACGCAGAATTCCTTTGCGCGTCACTCCCGCAGGCTCGGGAACAAGCCGCGCCAGGCGATCATAGACGTGGCCGCGATCCGATTCGGCCACACGAGTTAGCAGGTGCCAGAGCGTGAGCGCATCGCGCTTCCGGGATTGAGCGAGGACAATCTGGAGTGCAGTCGCCCTTTCTTCAGGTGTACTGCTTTCAAGGTCGAATTTCGATAGGGCCGAACGGAAGTCTGGCGATGCATCTTCAAAGTAGGGAGTGTCTGGCCCGGTCTTCGGTTTGGTGGAGCAGGCTGCTCCGGCGGGGATAAAGGACTCGTGGTCGGCGAGTTTGAATCCCACCCATCCCAGCGTGGTACGCAACAGGCCGTTGCCGGAATCGTCCACGTGCAGCGTGTAGGCGCACCCCAGATCGACCGCCACGGCAGACGGTGTGTCTATGACAAATTCACCCGCAGGAGCCCAGATGGATGCGTGGATGGTGCCGCGATCCAGCGCGAGCCGCCTCACACCCGAACTGCTGTCCGGCAAGCGCAGGCGCGTACCCGGATCAACTACGATCCGCCCTATTTCTTCAACTCTGATGCTGGCTTGCGATTGGCTATCGGTTTCCAGTACTTGCCCCAGGCCAAGCTTGCCGGTTGCATTCGCCGCCCGGAGCGTCTTCGATCCAATCTGGGGCGATCCGCTCACGCGCGTCACCTCCCATCCCGCGACCGGTCCCGCGTTCGACTTTGGTCGGTATCGGTAGAAGATGAACGCAATTGCGGCAATCGCCAGAGTAGCGGCGGCCACGGCGGCGAATCTTGGAAACAGGCGTATCTGCCAGATTCGAGGGCGTGATGGTCGCGGCTGCGCCTTGGCAATTTCAGGAAACGTCGGAGCGGGGCAATTGTGGCGCAGCCTGCCCAGTGCAGCTTCCAGCTTCTGAATCTCTGGATCTGCTTCGCCAGAACCGTCCCACAAGTAATCGTCCTTCATGAATTATTCCTCTTGAGCTGCCCGTGCGAGGGCTCGGCCAGCTTCTGGCGCAGTTGTTGCATGCCTCGGTGCAAATTCACGCGCACTGACCCGGGTGTCAGTCCGGTGCGGACGGCAATCTCAGGCCCCGTCATGCCTTCTACCAGCCGCAGCAGGAGCGTCTCGCTGTAGGTCTCCGGAAGGCTGCGGATCGCCGCGAGGATGCATGCCGCCTCGACCTGTTCCCGGTTGCCCGCCGCGTGCCCGCCGGCTTCGTTTCCCGGTAAGTCATCCGTCAACTCCACCTCGTCCATGCTTTGCCGGTGAAAGTCGTTGGCGCGGTTGCGGGCAATGGCCGCCAGCCAGGGCCCAAAGCGGCTTATGTCGCGTAGGCTATGGAGCCTGGGTAGCGCCAGCAAAAACACATCGTGAACCAGATCATCCACTTCGCTGAGAGGAACGCGCGCCAGCAGGATTCCATGCACCATTCGCGCGTAGCGGTCGTACAGTCGGCCAAACGCGGCGCGATCGCCTCCACGCGCGGCCTCGACTAACCGCGAGTCATCAGACGCGTCGCCGGCGTTGAGACCCGTCACGGCACGGGGTTCCAGGCTTGCAGCGAACACTTCAACTCTCTCTCCCGGTGTTGAGGCAAAACGCGGAGGTCGTCACAACCGGACCTACCTGGCCTTCGGAATGATAGACGGTAAAAGAGTCAGAAGTGTTAACAATAAGCGCCCGCCTCTGTGGCGGCTCCGCCGTCTCGTGCCCTATTTCAGGGATTCAAGCGCCTGAGTGATGTCCGCCTTCAAATCATCGGGCGATTCCAGTCCGATGTAAAGCCGCACGATTCTGTGACCATACGCTGGGCGCTTGGGCGATTGAACATCGTACGCCATCACAAGGCTGGTCACCCCGCCCCAGCTGTACCCAATTTTGAACAACTGCAGGGCGTCCACGAACCGGAATACCTGCTCTTTGGTAAACCTCGGATGGAACACAAAGGAAAACAATCCACTGGATCCAGTGAAGTCGCGTTTCCAGAGTTCGTGTCCGGGACATGAGGGAAGCGCAGGGTGCAAAACCAGTTCAATCTCCGGTCGTTGCTGTAGCCATTGAGCCACCTCGAGCGCGGATTGCTCCACCGCCTTCAACCGCACGGCAAGGGTCTTCATTCCGCGAAGCGCCAGGCTGCAATCGTCAGGGGAGGCAGCGCAGCCCAACCCTTGATGGGTCTCGCCCAGCCGCTCGTGGATGGCCGGATTGCCGGCAGTGACGGAACCGAGAAGAAGATCGCTGTGCCCGCCAATGTATTTGGTCAGCGCTTGCAGGGAGACGTCCACCTGATGCGCGAACGCGTCAAAGTAGATTCCGCTCGCCCACGTGTTATCCAACGCCACCAGTGCGCCGTGCTGGTGGGCTTGCTCGACAATCGCCGGCACATCCTGTACCTCCATGGTGATCGAGCCAGGACTTTCACACCACACCAGCCGGGTGTTCGCCTGGAGGACAGAGCTGATTCCGGCGCCGGCAGATGGCGGATAGTAGCCAACGTCCACCCCAAATCGTCGTAGAACATCATTGGCAAATTTGCGGTTGGGACCGTAAACGTTTTCCGGCAGCAGGACGTGGTCGCCGGTCTTGAGCAAGGCAAGATGAATCAGCGATATCGCCGCCTGCCCTCCCGGAGTAATAATCGTCCGGAAACCCTTCTCCAGCTCACATACCCTGGCTGCCAGCTCCAATGTCGTAGGCGTTCCGTAGAGGCCGTACGTGTATCCAACCTCGTGCTGGTTCCACTCGTCAGTGGCGGAGGCGCCGTGAGCAAACAGTACCGTTGAGCCTCTATAAACCGGGGTAATGAGCGATTGAAAGCCTTCAGGAACCTGCGCGTCGGAGTGGATCAGCCGGGTTTTCCAATCTTTGGCCATACAATCAGGATTGTAAATAGTCCGGAGATTCAGGCGCGAATCACGGCAAGAAGCTCAACCAGAGAAAACATACAGAGAGATTGCGTCTCTCAGCCTGCTCAACCTTCGTTTGACGCGCTGAGAGGGCCACCGTATCGTAAGCAAGTGACGAGAACGATTACCACCTCTAAACAGTTCTTCCTATGGGACTACGATGGGACCTTGTTTCCCTTGAATGCAAACAGGCTTCTTGTGGAAAAATATTCGGCTGAAGTGCTTGAGTTCATCCAAAATGAGCGCCTTGGAAGCGATGGCGGGTTCCAAAATCAACACCGTGTCTTTGCAAGTAAACGCGGATGGTTTCTGCGTCCCACGGTGAAGCTTGATCCTGTGGCAGAGTTCTTTCTTTATGACTTCGTGTACAGGAACCGCAGATTATTTAGGAAATCTCCGGTTGACAGCCGAAGGATCTACGGCTTTCGTATCGTCACGGGCGAACCCATCCCAATCCTGAGCTCATACTCACAATTCAAAAAGGCCATAGCGAAGCACCGGGCAAGCTATAAGCATTACGGCTACTTTGACGTTGCTGCTTACTTTAATCGAATTTACCACCATGATCTCGTTAGATGGTTTGAAGACGTTGGTGCGGACGAAGATGATGTGAAAGTCTTCGGAAAGTTCTTAAGGGAAACGGCTGCTGGCCGGTCTGTTGACTGTCTTCCGCAGGGCATCTATCCCGCAAAGATGATTGGCTCGGCCTTCCTGACGTTTCTTGAGAACTCGAGTCGTATTCGGTCGGCACAGTCTATCAGGCTGATGGATGATATGTGGCTCTTCGATGATGAGCCCAACACGCTGGTATCTGACTTCCTGATAGTCCAGTCGCTTTTGAGTGATCGTGGCTTAGTTGTCAATGAGGAGAAATCCACGATACTCGAAGGCCATGATCCGGAGGCTGATCTTCCACCGAACATCGACGAAATGAAAGTCCAGCTTCTCAAGAGGAGACGTGAAGAGCTAACTCTTGTCGCTGAGTATGGAGATTCTGACGGCAATTCCGATGATGATACAGACCTAGAGGAACTTAGCGATGCCGAGAAGGAATATCTCGTTTCCTTGCTGCGGCACAAGACAATTCAGGAGGAAGATGCCGAGTTGGTGTTGACGCTCATGCGAGATCACTCCACGGATGTAATGGAATTCATCCCGACTCTGATTAGTGAATTTCCAGGATTGGCGAAGCGCCTTTACTATTTCTGCAGCGACGCTGAGGACAAAGTGGAGATTGCTGCAGCAATCAAAAAATACCTCGAGAGCGAAGTAAAAGTAACTGAGTATCAGCTCTTCTGGTTCGGCAAGATGGCTGAAGACTATCTGCTCAAAACGCCCGATGTTGGGGATCTCTTAATAGGGCTCTACGAGCATGAAAACGCTACTGACATCACCAAGGCAAAAATACTTGAAATCCCCGAAAAGCGATTTGGCTTGCCAGATCTCCGCGAAGAACAACTCAGAACTGGGCACTCTGACTGGCTCGCCTGGGCGGCGGCAGTGGGATCCCGCATTCATGCCAAGGGTCAACGGAATCAATTGCTAAAGTACTTTCGAAAATCCTCGCCAATGAATCGGCTCCTTGGGGAGTTCGTAGCAAATTGCTTCTGACGACGATTCCTAGCTTAGTTGCCGCTTGAGCCCATTGTCACTGACCGAAGCCTACCGCACCACGTACTTAGCCGTTACCTCATTGTCGTAACGGTCATACACCCTCACCACCACCACATGCTCTGTTATCGGAGGAGCGCTCTTTTTAGCGCCGCGGCCGCGTTTTTGCTCGGGTTGGTCATCAAGCAGCTGCGTCGGCGCCGTCAGCAGCGCGTTAAAGTCGTAGTTTTCGGTCTTGGAGTCTGAAATTTGCCCTACCGGCTCCACATATTGCCAATCACCGGCATCAATGGAGTACTCGGCCCGCTTGATGCTGGAAAAATCATCTGTGGCCAGAAAGGTCACATGAAGCTGCTGACCTTCAATTTTGGCCGCCAGGTTCTGGATTCTGGGAGGCGTATTGTCCACCTCAAAACGCGTGCTCTCCTTTTCATCCGTAAGCGCATCTTGTGGGGTATGTGATGGCGCGTCACTGGCCACAACCTTCAGCACATATCCGCCATCCGGCAGAAGATTGGACTCAAAGGAGTACACCTTATCGCTGATGCCGGACTTGAGCAGCTTCCAATCACGCTCGTTCTCACCTCGATAGTAGATGGAATAATCGAGATCGTCATCGTTATCATCATGGGCGGCCCAGCGGACGGCAATGGAATCACGATCGCGCACCGCCGTGATGGCAGGTTCGAAATGCGGCTGGGCGGGAGGATTCGGGCCAAAGCCGATGCTGATATTCTCCGAGTTGGAAAGGTGAGGCTGCGATGGGAAGCGCGCGCCCACTTGCACCGCAACATCGTCCACCACGGGCGCAACGTTCTTGGAAAGATAATTGATGCCAACTTCCTCGACCTGTGTGGGCGGCGTGGCCGGTTTCAGAATCGCCCGCCATTGGACGAAACGGGCCGTGGGAACGTCCAGGCGCGAGTCTTTGTTCACATCCACTCGCGTCCACGGACTCCAGTTGCGGTCAGGATTATCAACATTTCCGCTCCGCGCAAAGAGCTCATAATTGCCGTGCGCGCGAACCTCAGCCCGCCCCCAGCGGGAAAAAATGTGCGCGTCCTGGACGTCGCTTTCAAAAACTCCTTCCGACGCCGGCGCGCTGCTCATCAGGAAAATCTTGCCTAAATTGCTGCTGGAGCAATACAGGCCGCCGTTAGGGGCCTTGCTGAACGCCGTGATCTGGTTGGCGCTGCCCTTGAGCAGGTCCACAAATTCACCGTCAGTCGAAATGGAATAGACGCGCCCTTTGTTCCCGGTTCCGGCTATCAGGCGTCCGGCGGCATCAAAGGCGAGCGTATAGACAATGTCTTCATGAGAAGACCAGAGTTTCTTGGGAGAGCCGTCCGGCGCAATCTGGTAGAGATCTGAACCTGCAAGGTTGACGTTGGGAGGGAGAGGCGCAGTCCCCGGCGCGGCCGGCGCAGTCAAGGGAGTGGTAGGAGCAGGAATGACCCCACCTGGTGGAGACGGATGCTTCTCTCCTACGCCCGAGGCGAAGATGTTACCCGAGGCGTCTACCGCCAGGGCCGTGATCTCTTTCTTCGGTGCGCTGTAAAGCACGAAACCTTCACCGCTGGGAGTGATCCTGTAGATCAACCCGCTGCCATCAGACCCCGCAATGAGATTTCCTTTAGGATCAAACGCCAGTACGCGAATGTGCGACTCATCGGATTTGAAGAAGACTGATCCTTGTCCATTCTTCTCTACCCGGTAGATTTCGCCGCGATCGCCGGTGGCGATGTACAGGCGGCCCTGTGAATCTAACTCCATGTCCCAGATGTACTTTGTCTTGGGATCGAAAAAGACATCGGACGAAAATTCGGCTGCGCTCGCTGCGCCGGTCTTATTCCGATTGAGCCGGTAAACCTTGCCGTCCGGCGACGTAGCGGCGTACACCGCCCCATCGCTCCCAATGGCAATGGCCTGGACCTGAAGTTCTTTCGGCTCAAAGATGATGGTGCCCTTGCCGTCTGGAGTAATCCGGTACACGCGTGCGGGAGCACCTGTTCCCGCATAAACTGTCCCATCTTTGTCGGCCGCAATGGACCAGATGAAGGTGGAGGGGCTCGTGTACACCACCTTGAAGGCGGGCGCAAGTTCCAGCTTTCCAATGCTGCTGATGGCTACGCCTTTGGCCGTCCCCCGCTCAAACTCCTCGTAGCTGGACTCTTTCCACAGACGAGTGCCTTGGGCAACGGCAAGGGTGGCGGAAACCAGGATAAAAAAGCAAAAAAAGACTTTCTTCATCACTTAATCTAGATTAACAGGCCGCCCTACTTGATGGTAAGGCTGATTACTTGTGAGCCGTTCACCACGTAGCCCACCGGAGTAGATGATTCATTCACGGCCGATTCGCCCAGCACCACCATCTGTTGCGTGGCGCGCATGCCCTCCATCACGTTCATTACGGAAAGCGGCATGGCCGGCATGACTTTATCTTCCACCGTGGCCTGCGGGTTTGCCTCCAGCAGGGAGACGTAGAGACGGTCGTTCAAGTGTTCTTTGTTGAGCAGTTCAATGGTCGAATTCAGGTCGAGTTTCTGGCTTACTGCGGGACTCAGACGGCGTGTGCGGTCCAGGGTCTCTGCATCGCTCACCAGGATGCGCAGCGTGCCCTTGGGCGCTGAGGTTGGTATGCGGACCGGAATCTGCCGGACAATGCGGTCCCCGCGATAGGGCCGCAGCACGGCCTCTATGGTGATTTCGTCGCCCGGACGGGCTTCCGTCATATCGGTGCGCGCGCTCTCCAGCGTGGCCGAGTGCCGGTCCTTCTCCAGGTCAAACTCCAGCGTAACCCCGCCAATCTTCGGTGTCTCGAACGGATTATCGTAGATCCGTCCGAAGTGGTCTCCCAGGGCAAGCGCCACGGCGAAGGCTGTAGGTACGCTCTCGACCGGAGAGAACATATTGGTCACCCGCACGTCAGGATAGCCGGTCACCTGAATGTGGCCGTTCATCCGGTAGGTGGTTTCCTCACCGTACTGGTTCATGCCCTGCAAGGCGTTGAATACCGTAGCCATCATCATGAGCGGCGTCATCTTGGCGTTGTTCAGGACTTCGTAATGATATTCGCGCGGGCCGGCCGCGCTGTGGATGCTCAGCGTCACCGGAATCATCTGCGGCTCTTTGTTGAAGCGGCCAAGAATGCCGGTGTGCCGGTCCTGCACAAAAGCGCCAATGGGCTCCGTGGTGTTGATGATCTTGAAAGCATTGAGCGGCGAAGAAAGCGTGGCCACCACATTCGACTTCGTCATCGGCATGTCCACCATGCCGTATTGCAGCAGCGGATGGCCGCAGGCCAGGAGCTTGTCCTTATCCATGTAAGTTACGGTGCATGTGGCGGCGGCATCCATGTCTCCACGCACCAGCACCGCGCTCACGGAAGAGCCGGGCTCTATTGGTTCGGGCTGTTTCTCATCGCTTGCTCCGCCCACTCCCATCACCGGAACAATTCCTGCAGCGGCAAATTTATCGCCAAAAGCCTTGATGGCTGCTTCACTAAAGCCGTTGAACACAAAAGGAGCGTCAATGGGTTGAAGAAGCTGCGAGTAGTTCTGCATTTCGCCCGCGCCGGAAGACCCCGGTGAACTGGTTTTGCTCGCGCCGTCCTGTTTCGCGCTTGAAACCGGCAATGGCGTCCCGGAGCTCTTGTCAAATTCGTTGATTTCCAGCATCTCCGCTATAGGCGTTACGCCCGCAATGGGCTCTTTGGAGAAGGTTCCAATTCTGTAGGCAATTGCGCCCACCAGTTTTCCATCAATGTAGACCGGACTGCCGCTCATTCCCGCCACCACACCGGTATATTCCGGCTTGGGTCCGGTGAGGCGCACAAGAATCATGTCGCTCCGGGGCCCGTTCAGGTTCTTCAGCACGCCCAGGACCTCGACCCCCATGCTCTCGGGTTTGGTTCCCTCGAAAACGGTGTAAGCCACGCCCTTCATGCCCGCATGCACCTCTGCCACGCTCAGGAACTGAGTCGGAGTGCTTTGCTTCTGGGAGGTCTGCGTGTTGTTAGAACGGCTCTGTGCGTTGGCGTTGCACAGGCAAGTGACGATGGCGCAAAAAACAAGGACGGCTTTTTTCATATTCAATCTACATATTGACGAATGACGTTGGCGAATCACCGCATCCGGTCCAGAAAATCACTGTTTGCGATTGATTCGTTGTCTCTATACTAATAGAGAAGCTCTGAAAAGGCAGTCAAGAAATGTGCTTAGCACCTCCGTACTGCCTTCTAAGATTTTTGCAGTAGGCTCGCGGAGCTGGGCAAAAAAGGGAGCAGAACAGCGGTCTCAGGGAAGCCGGGCGTTTTTTTTATGCCCTGAAAGCTGCCTTGGCTGCATCTATACTTATTAAAGAGAAACTTTACTTATTAAAGAGAAACTTTGAAAAGGGGCGGTCCAAATGTTGCTGAGAAACTCGATGAAATCTTCTAACGCTCGTCCCCGGATTTGCGAACCCCGTCTTTTGGTGGCCATCGCGGCCCTTTGCATAGCCCCCCTGTGCCTCGCTCAAAACCAGCAAGGCCAGCCTTCTCAGCAACCGGCGAACGGGCAGCAGAACCAGCAACAAAATCAGCAACAGCAAAATCAAAATGCCACCGGAGAAGCGGGCGGGCCGGAAGGGGACATAGGCCCAATCGCGGTACCCAGAAAAAAGGCTGACGAGCCCAAAAAAGCGGATCAGGCGCCCAAGCCCAAGCCGGTCGAAGGCTTGCCCAACTTCTCCATATCCGTAAACGTTCCTTTGGTGACCCTGGATGTGGGTGTAGTGACCAAGGACGGCCTCTTTGTTCCCGGGCTGAAGCAGCAGAATTTCCGCGTGTTGGAGGATAACGTCCCCCAGACCATCGCCAGCTTCAATCAGACCCAGGCGCCCATCACTGCGGTCATGCTGGTGGAATTTGCCAACAATGATATTTTTTACGGCTTCGCCTACGATTCTCTGGTGGCTTCCTGGTTGTTCGCCCAGACTCTCAAGAAAGAGGATTGGATCGCCCTGATTACCTACGACATGAAGGGCCACATCGTGCAGGATTTTACCCAGGACAAGCGCGCCATTCAGTCCAGCGTAAGCATGATCCAGCCGGGCATGGCCATGTCCCAGGAAACCAATCTTTTTGACGCCCTGTATGACACCCTGGACCGGCTGGAAACGGTTGAGGGACGCAAATACATCATTCTGGTTTCCAGCGGACGCGATACGTTCAGCAAAAAGACCCTGGACCAGATTCTCAAGAAGGTGCAGGCTTCCAAGGATATTGTCATTTATTCGATTGGCACCGGGCAGGCCCTCCGGAACTACCTCGAGAGTCAGGGCGCCATGGGGTATCTGTGCCCGATCACGGATTTCAGTTGTTCCACCACTTACGCCCAGGCTGATAACCAGATGCAAACCTTCGCCAAGATGACCGGCGGAAAGTTCTACCACCCGCTCTTCCAGGCATCATTCGGCGATGCTTTCCGCGACATCGGCCAAACCATCCGCAACCAGTACAGCATTTCCTACCATCCCACCAACCGCGCCCAGGATGGTTCTTTCCGCAAGATTAAAGTTGAACTGGTGGGTGACGACGGGCAGCCCTTGAAAATGAGAAATGAAAAGGGCAAAGACGTGAAATACCAGATCGTCTCCCGCGATGGCTACAAAGCGAAACAGGAAGTGAACTGAAAATAGCGTCAGTTCCCCTTATAAGCCGTCCCGATCTTGATATTCCGAAATCTCGCGGGCGCCGCGCCGTGGCCCGTTCCCATTGTTTGCATGGGCTGCCCCTTGCCGCAATTGGGAGTGCCCCAAAGCGTCCATTGATCTCGCGAGCAGATCGCGTCCATGGAGTTCCAGAACTCCGTCGTGATTCCCGAATAAGAAGGATTCTTCAGCATCCGGCCCAGCTTGCCGTGCTTGATCTCCCAGCCAATCTCGCAGCCAAACTGAAAGTTATAGCGCTTGTCATCAATGGACCAGGAGCGGTTGGTCTCCATAAGGATGCCATCCTCGGTATCGGCCAGCAGTTGTTCGAACGTCAGCGGCCTCTCTCCCGGCAGGATGCTGATATTGGTCATGCGAATCAGCGGAATGCGGTTCCAGCCTTCCGCGCGCATGGTGCCGTTGGAGCGCTTCTCGCCGATCGTTTCTGCCGTCTCTCGTGAAGAGATATAGCCGGTAAAGAGACCGTGGCTGATGATGGGTGTGCATTGCGCCTGCACGCCTTCATCATCGTAGGCAAACGTTCCCAGCCCCGGACCGTGCTGCTCGGTCGCGTCGGCCACTACGTTCACAATCTCACTGCCATACTGAAGGTGGCGCAGCTTGTCCAGCGTGAGGAAAGAGGTCCCCGCAAAGTTGGCCTCCATGCCCAGCACCCTGTCCAGTTCGATCGGATGGCCGATCGATTCGTGGATCTGCAGCCCCAGTTGCGAGGAACCAAGCAACAACGTCATCTTTCCCTGCGGACACTGGTCTGCCTTGTGCAACGCCACGGCTTCCTCGCCAATGCGGCGGGCGTTCTCCAGCAGCCTCAATTCGTCGATCAGCTCGTAGCCCTTGTTCTGATGTTGTCCGCCAAACGAGTTCGGGTACGAACGTTTCTGGATCTCTGTGCCATGAAAGGAAAGCGCCGCATAGCCGGCGCCCGTGATGTGCCGGGTCTGGTGGATCTCCGAGCCGTCCGTGTTGTAAAACCACTGCTCATAGCGGCCAAATTGCAAATTGCTTTCCGCCAGCGTCACGCCCTGTACCGCCAGTAATTCGTGGTCAATCTTGATCAGCAGTTCCAGGTTCTGCTCCACGGATGTGCTGAACGGGTCAATTCTGCAGGGGCTGGCCCATTCGAGCTTCACCGCCGGCTCAGCCGCCAGATGAATAGGCCGTTCCTTCACCCGGCCTGAAGCCCTGGCAATCTCCACCGCCTCCGCTGCAGTACGGTCCACTGCCTCGCGGGAGAGATCGTCCGTAGAGGCAAATCCCCAGGCCCCGTCCACCAGCACGCGAATGCCGATGCCCAGCGATTCAGCGCTGCTGGCATGGCCCACTTTGCCGTTCTTGGTGGCCAGACTGCGCTGGCGGTCATCCACAATCCGTGCGTCGGCATACTGCGCCCCGCGCTGCTTTACTGTATCGAGCGCCCATTCAGCAATTTGTTTCATACTCATGGCCATTCAAGAATAAATGAATTTTCAGGAAATTGGCGCGTGTACACTGGCGGCATGTCCCGGCGTCCGGCCAGAATGAAAGTTATAAACCTGGAAGACGGCATGCCCACCGTCGAACAAGCCCGCCTGCGGATGCAGTACGAATTACAATCGGCGCGCAAAGAGGGCTGCGCCGCCGTAAAGCTCATCCATGGTTACGGCTCCAGCGGGCTAGGCGGCGCCCTGCGGACAGAACTGCAAAAAGACCTGCGCCAGGCAGCCCAGGACGGCGCAATCCGCGCGTTCATACCCGGAGAAGACTGGCGCGTCTCCGATGCAAAAACCTGGGAACTCCTTAAACGCTTCCCGGAGTGGAAGAAGGACACAGACCTGGGACGAAAGAACCAGGGAATCTCAATTGTGGTTCTGTAATTCTTCTTGGGTGTTGACTCGCCGTCCGCCATCTGCTTAAAGTTAGCGTATGGACCTAACCATCCAGCTTCCCGACGATCTGGCTCAACGGCTAAGCGCAGCGGGAGGTGATTTGTCTCGACGTGCTCTGGAAGCGCTAGCTATTGAAGAGTATAAGAGCGGCCACCTGACCAGCGCAGAGTTGCGGCGGCTGCTCGGCTTCCGCACGCGCATAGCGTTGGATGGATTTCTCAAAGCTCACGGAATCTTGCTCGACTACACGCTCGCCGACCTCGAACAAGAACGGCAGGATCTGCGCCGCTTGGGGTTCTAAGCGCGGTGCGACTGATCGTTGCCGACACCAGCCCGATCAACTACCTCGTACTGATTGGGCACGTAGACATTCTCCCCCAACTGTTTGAAAAAGTTTTTATGCCCGCAGTAGTGCGTAACGAACTGGCAGATATAGAAGCGCCGTCGGCGGTGCGTGAGTGGATCACCAGACCTCCAGCCTGGCTGGAAGTCCGATCGACAGCCAGCGACACTTGCGACGTTGAGCTCCAGCGGCTCGATGAGGGGGAACAAGCAGCCATTACTCTCGCAGTAGCACTAGGGGCTGACCTGGTGCTGATTGATGAGCGTCACGGAGCAGCAGCGGCGCGTGGAAAAGGCCTGGCTGTCACCGGGACGATTGGCGTCCTGGACTTGGCAGCCAAACAAGGTCTGGTGGATCTCAGACAGGCTTTTGATCGGCTGAAGCGCACTACCTTTCGCTATCCGGCAGAGATTATCGAAGATCTCTTGAAACAGCGAGCACCAAAGAAATGAAAAGAGCCATGGGCTCTCCCGCAAAGCAAAACGGCGGCCTTCGCCGCCGTTGCCAACTGCCAATTGCTATTTCCTAATTGCTATGTCCCTTCGCTCCAGCTAGCCAGATACTCTTCCTGCTCCGGCGTGAGTCGGTCGATCTTCACACCCATGGATTCCAGCTTGAGGCGGGCAATCTTCTTGTCCAACTCCTCGGGCACGGGATAGACCTTGGGTTCCAGCGATTTGTGGTTCTTAACCAGATACTCGCAGGAGAGCGCCTGGTTGGCAAAGCTCATGTCCATCACTGAGGCAGGATGCCCTTCAGCAGCGGCCAGATTGATCAAGCGGCCTTCACCCAGTAGATAGATCTTGCGGCCATCTTTCAGGGCATACTCGTCCACGAATTCACGTGTCTGGCGCTTGGAGGAAGCCATCTTCTCCAGCGTAGGGATATCGATCTCCACGTTAAAGTGGCCGGAGTTGGCAACCACCGCGCCATTCTTCATGTTGTCGAAGTGGTCGCGGCCGATCACGCTCTTGTTGCCGGTCACGGTCACAAAGAAGTCGCCGATTTTGGCGGCTTCCGCCATGGACATCACGCGATAACCATCCATCACTGCCTCGATGGCCTTGACGGGATCAATCTCCGTCACGATCACGTCCGCGCCCATGCCACGCGCGCGCGACGCCAGCCCGCGTCCGCACCAGCCGTAGCCGGCAATCACAAACTTCGAGCCGGCAATCAGGGAATTGGTGCTGCGGATTATGCCGTCCATTGTGGACTGCCCAGTGCCATAGCGATTATCGAACATGTGCTTGGTGAGAGCGTCGTTCACCGCGATGATCGGGTACCGCAGAGCGCCTTCCCTCGACATGGCGCGCAGCCGGATCACTCCCGTTGTCGTCTCTTCCGTCCCGGCAATGATTCCGTCCACCACATCCAGGCGTTTGGTCAGGGCCGTGCTTACCAGGTCGGCGCCATCATCCATCGTAAGGTGCGGTTTGTGGTCCAGGGCAGAAAGGATGTGTTTGTAATACGTGTCATTGTCCTCGCCCTTGATGGCGTGAACGGAGATGTTGTAGTCGCGCACCAGCGAGGCGGCTACATCATCCTGCGTGGAGAGCGGGTTGGAGGCGCAAAGCACCACCTCAGCGCCGCCATCCCGTAACGTGATGCCCAGGTTGGCGGTTTCCGTGGTAACGTGCAGGCACGCTGAGATGCGGATGCCCTTCAGCGGCTGGTTCTTGATGAACTCTTTGCGAATGCTTTGCAGCACCGGCATGGACTGGTTCGCCCACTCGATGCGCCGCTTGCCCATGTCAGCAAGCTCAATGTTCTTTACATCAGATGAAACTTGGGTAATGACGGATGTTGACATATTCTCCTGTTGGCGTGGCTTGTGGGCCACTTCGTGATTCTCGTCGTTGCGCTCCAAACCGCTCCCGCGTAACGCCTTGAGTGAATTCTGCGGTCTTCGCGGCTCAGTACTTGCTTCCCACCGGCTACTTATGCGCTCCTGCACCCATCCTTGAATCGGATGTTCCCAGGGCCTTCTCGCGCAACTGGGCCGCTTTGTCTGTGGCCTCCCACGTAAAGTCAGGATCGTTGCGGCCAAAGTGACCGTATGCGGCGGTCTTCTTGTAAATCGGGCGGCGCAATCTCAGGGATTCTATGATTCCCTTGGGTGTGAGCTGGAAATTTGCGCGCACCAGGTCTTCCAGCGTGTCTTCAGCAATCTTTCCCGTGCCGAAGGTGTCTACCAGCACGCTCACCGGCTCAGCCACGCCGATGGCATAGGCAAGCTGCACTTCGCAGCGTTCCGCCAGGCCGGCGGCCACAATGTTCTTGGCAATGTAGCGGCACATATAGCAGGCTGAGCGGTCAACCTTGGTCGGGTCCTTGCCGCTGAATGCGCCACCACCGTGACGCCCCATTCCTCCGTAGGTATCCACGATGATCTTACGCCCAGTCAAGCCGGTATCGCCCATGGGGCCACCCACCACAAACCGCCCGGTGGGATTGATGTGGTATTTCGTATCGGCATCCAGCAAGTGGCTGGGAATCGTGGCCTGAATTACGTGTTCCAGGATATCAGCACGAAGGGTTTTGTTATCAACAGTTTCCGAGTGCTGGGTGGAAATGACGACGGCATCCACCCGGATGGGTTTATGGTTGGAATCGTATTCAACGGTTACCTGGGATTTTCCATCGGGCCGGAGATAAGAAAGCATTCCATTTTTGCGGACTTCAGAGAGGCGGCGGGTCAATTTATGGGCCAGGTCGATTGGCGTGGGCATGTACTCTTCATTCTCGTTCGTGGCATAGCCGAACATCATCCCCTGGTCGCCTGCGCCGCCAACGTCCACCCCCATGGCAATGTCCGGAGACTGCGAGTGGATAGATGAGACCACCGCGCAGGTATTGGAATCGAACCCGTAAAGCGCATCGGTGTACCCGACTGCGGTTACCGTGCCGCGCACGATATTGGGAAAATCCACATAAGCTTCGGTCGTGATTTCGCCCGCGATCACCACCAGGCCAGTCGTGGTAAGGGTTTCGCAAGCCACGCGGCTGTACGGGTCTCGTTCAAGACACGCGTCTAAAATGGCGTCAGAAATCTGATCTGCAATCTTGTCCGGATGACCTTCTGTGACCGATTCAGACGTAAACAAAAAACGTTCTCTTTGAGCCATTTGAGCTCCTCCTAAACCTTCCTTTATCAAAGCCAGTACCGCTTTGGGCCGTTATGGGACAACTGCAGCAGCCTACATGAGACATCGAGTCGAGGACAATAGCGGAACGCCCTCCGGGCAGGAAACATAGCCGAATGGCAATCCCCTGCTGTGGAATGGGCTTACCTTGATTTTAACGGAAACAGCAGCATGGCTACAAAGATTATTGCTGTAGCCCGGCGGTATTGAAGGTCAGTGTGCGTACTTCTTTGTCCTTGCCCAGTGCGCCCAGCGTCTTCCCGTTATAGCTGACATCAATTCCGGCGGCATTGCCGGTTTTGAGCACCAGCTCTTTGTCCGCAGTTACAGACCGCTGGTTGTTCGCGTTGAGAGTGCCTTCCCACAGGGTTCTGCCATCTGCGGCAATTGAGATCCAGGAATTCTCCTTGGCCTTGATGACCACACTAAAAGATCCCGACAGGTCGCGCTTAAACCCGCTGGAAGGCTCCTTGGCATTCAGCTCTGTCCCGTCTGAAGCGTTCTGTGGCCCCGTTGAATTCTCTTGCCCGCCATTGGAAACATCCTCATCTGCGCTCTTATCCGTGTTTTCAGACGCTTGGACCGCCTGAGACTTGGCTGCCTCCGGAGGCCGGGCAGGAATGGATGAGGGCGCCTTGCTCGAAGATGCCGGCTGGTTTGCTGCCGGAACCGAAGCGGATTGTGGGGTTGCAACGGTTCCCGCGGCCTTGTGTTTGATCCAGAACGTCCAGCCGCCCACAACCAGTACCAGCGCCACCACGGCTAATGCCACCGGAACCATGGATCGCTTGGGATTCAGTGGCGGAGAATCAGGTTTCTTGTGAATTTCCAGCGGGAACTTGTCTTCGGCCGGCTTCTGCTCATGGCTGGCCGTCACGTAGTCCGCCACCGCCTGTTCCTCATGAATGCCCAGAAAACGGGCATAGGAACGCACAAATCCGCGGTTGAAGACGCCTCCAGGGAGAATTTCAAATTCTTCGTCTTCCAGTGCCTTGAGCCAACGCTTGGAAATCTTGGTGGAGTCTGACATCTCTGCCAGGGTGATGCCTCGCATCTCCCTCTCACGCCGTAAGTTGTCCCCGAACGCACCCATCACCTTGGCCCAACGCTTAATTGTAAGGTATTCAGTTCCGTCATCATAGGGACGCCCGCACTAGAGTGTCAACTAAAAGCACTCATAAATAGTGCACTTTGGAGCCTCCTGATGTCTTGGGTACGTAAGGGCTATTACTCTCAGGCTTCTGGCGTAATTCATGGGTTGCTGATTTGAAAAACGACGGCATATAATACGGCCAAAGCCCGACTTTTTCACCCTTTGAGGCCAAGGAATTTGTGCGCGAAATGAGCGAGGCTGCCGTACCCGAGCGCAAGAAGCACTTGCAGGAAGTCGCCATCTTTAACGATGTTGCGAAGGCCCTTACCTCGTCTCTAAACCTCGATTCCATCCTCCAGACCATCATGGACAAAATGGCCGAATTTTTCCGGCCGGATACCTGGTCGCTCCTCATGGTGGATGAACAAAAAGACGAGCTCTATTTCGCTATTGCCGTGGGCGATGCCGCCGAAACCCTGAAAACCGTGCGCCTCAAAGTGGGGGAAGGCATTGCCGGATGGGTGGCCAAGCACGGTGACTCCCTCATTGTTCCGGACGTCTATAACGACCCGCGCTTTGCCAAGCGCATTGATGAGATGACCAAATGGAAGACCCGCTCCATCATCTGTGTGCCGCTCCAGTCCAAGCACCGCGTGCTGGGCGTGATCCAGCTCATCAACTGCTCCATGGAAAGCTTTGGCGAGCAGGAAATGTTCTTCCTGCATGCTCTCTGCGACTACGCCGCTATTGCCGTTGACAATGCCCGCGCCGTGGAGAAAATCCAGGAACTTACCATCACGGACGACTGCACCGGCCTCTACAATGCCCGCCACCTCTATAAAACGCTGGAAGCCGAGGTGTATCGCTCTGCCCGCTTTGGTTATGAATTCAGCGTGATCTTCCTCGACCTGGATCACTTCAAGCTCGTCAACGATACCTACGGCCACCTGGTGGGCAGCAAGCTTCTGCAGGAGATCGGGTTCAAGATCAAGTCACAGCTTCGCCTCATTGATTACGCTTTCCGCTATGGTGGAGACGAATTTGTCATCCTGCTGCCGCAGACAGAGAAAAGTTCCGCTCTGGTCGTCGCCAAGCGCCTCCAGGAGATGATGCGCAAGACCCCATTCCTAGTGGATGAAAACCTGAACCTGAACATCCGCGGCAGCATGGGCCTGGCTACTTACCCCGAGGATGCCAAGAGCTCCCACGAGATCATCCGGCAGGCCGACGAAATGATGTACATGGTCAAAAACTCCAGCCGCGACAACATCGCCGTAGCCCAGCAGGGAATCCTTAAGTAGGGTAATTATATACTTGACGTACCACGATTTTTAGGCTAAGATTTAAGCATGGAAAGCCTAAAAACACTTCGCGAAGCAATCATACACTTCAGCGATTTTGAGAACTGCAAGGCGCTCATGGTGCTGTTGCGCTGGCCCGATGGCAAGGTGAAATGTCCTCATTGTGGCTCTGAGAAGGTCACTTACCTTGCCAAGAATCGCGTCTGGAAATGCTACAGCGGACACCCAAGCCCCAAGTTTTCCCTGAAAACCGGAACCATTCTTGAGGATTCTCCTCTGCCTCTGGAAAAGTGGCTGCCTGCTTTGTGGCTTGTGGTGAACTGCAAGAACGGGATTAGCTCCTGTGAGCTTGCCCGCGATCTTGGAGTCACTCAGAAAAGCGCGTGGTTCATGGCTCACCGTTTGCGCTATGCCCTGAAGGACGGCGGATTCAATCTGCTCTCTGGTGAATGCGAAGCGGATGAAACCTTCATCGGCGGCAAAGCGCGAAACATGCACATGAGCGCCCGCAAGCGCCGTATTACCGCAACTGGCCCGACTGACAAAACCGCAGTCATGGGAATCCTTCAGCGTGGCGACAAGGACAAAGGGACTCACAGCAAAGTCAGAACATCCGTGATTGCAGACCGCAAAAAGAAAACCATTCACGCCGAAGTGAAAGCCAATGTGCAAGCGGGTTCCGCGCTGTACTCTGATGCCCTGCTCTCCTATGAGGGCTTGGAATCGGAATACGCGCATCAGGTTGTTGACCATGCGGTCGAATACGTTCGCGGCAAAGTGCATACCAACGGACTCGAAAACTTCTGGTGCCTGTTCAAGCGCGGCATCAATGGGACTTACGTTTCCGTGGAACCTTTTCACTTGTTCCGTTACTTGGATGAATTGGAATTCCGTTACAACAATCGCGGCAACAAAGACAACCCCGTTCATGATGGACAGCGGTTTGTTATGGCTCTCTCGCAAATCACCGGAAAGCGCCTCACCTATAAGCATCTCACCGGGAAGGATCAGGTGTCGCACACGGCAGTGCCATTCTAAAACGTCCTACTCGCGGGAAGCGGAAAGGGAATTAACCAGCGCGCTCCCGTTTGACGGATTACAATTGCCGCGACACGATTCACACAGCCTGCTGGCTTCGTTATCGTTTTCGGCGTTTAGGATAACGTCAAATGGAATCTCCGCTCCGCATTTTGTGCAAGCCCAACTCAAACAGGTGAAATTCTGCATGACACACATAACGCTCCAAGGCATCGGTGAATTCAAAGAAATTGGATTGAGGGTCAGATACTCAATCGAAATTACCGATGAGATAGGGTATCCGGGCAGACTCAACGGAGAAGGTACAGTGCAAAGCTTGACTTCTGCTCCGCTACCAGATTTGAGCAATAAACGACTTCTGCTCACGTTGCAAGATGGCAGACAGTTGCACACTAAATTCCTGTATCCACCAACATTTTTCGTGGTCAGCGGACAATAACCGGCTAACCCTTGCGGGATGCTGGCTTTTTTCTTTTGCGCTTCGGCTTGCTGAACGGATTCGGCACAGCACTCTTGGGAACGCTCAGGATTGTCCGCAAGGCATCCGTGAATCTAGCTTCTGCCTCTGGCCCTTCAATCATTTCAGGGTGTGGCCGGGAGTCACTTTCTGGCGACGTGTGCGGTTCGGGCTTCATGCCATGATTGTACTCTCTGCGCCCGATTCCCTGGTACAATCTTTCGCTTATGCCGTGGTACAAGGTTACATTTTCCCCTGCCGATGTTAGTGCTGGCAAACCACTGACACTTCAGGATGAATTCACTGTCCTTTTGTTGGCCAATGGCTCGCCACAATACGCCGCCATATTCATGAAGGCTAGGTCCATTGGAGATGATTTGACGGCCACCGATGACAGTATTTCAGATGATGACTTTTCGGGTGCAATAATATTTTTCTCTCCCGTGGCTGCTCAAATTGCTGGTGGCTTGGTTGCACGTTACGGCGGTGTTGAATGCGAACGCCCCAAAAGGTCTGAGGTTGGCTCGTTTGTTGATAGCGGAGCTGCCAAATCTTTGTTCCCACCTGAACCCGACACTGAAAGCTGAGCCATTCTCAGTAGTATTGGAAAGCGGTTAATCGTAATCGCGTTCTCTTCAAACCCTTCCGTTTTTCCATTTGTGAATATTTTGTATTCGCGTCCTGATCGTTCAATAATGCGGAAGAGCAGAACATCTTTATCTAAAGACATATTCGTAAATCCTCACAAATCCCAAAACACTTTTCTGAGAGAAACGCCAAGGCCATCGGCCAGCAGCCCTATGTTCTTCAAGCATGGCTCCATATGGCCGTTTTCAATGGCCGATAGGGTTTTTTGCTCCATGTCGATCCTGTGACAGAGTTCCATCTGAGTAATTTTCTTCTCATCCCGAATCTGCCGTATCCGTTCTCCAAACCGCTCACGAATGTCCTTTGACATGCATACAGAATCGGCTTTATCATCACAAACCTGTACGTCCTATACGACGTAACGAAAGGTCACCATGAAAGCCGAAATTTACAACGCGCTTGCCGGTTTCAATCGCGGCATTGATGTGGCTCTTGAGTCCCTCACGATCTTGGCGCAAGAGGGGGTCTGGAACGCCGATTATGTCCAGCAACAGCGAGAGATTTTCGAGCAGCATAGAGCAAGCGTCAACAGATTGGCTCACAACAAATTGCAATCCCGCGAAACCGAAGACGAAGACCACTTCGGCAAACTGTGCGAAACCACAGAGCGACGGCTCAGGGGTGAGCAAACCATTGAAGGCTTGCCGCTAAACAATGCAGCTAAATGAATACTGGATTTGCTATACGAGAATCCAGCACTTTCGTCTTGGCATAGACGATCAAATGCACGTCTTCAAGCTGCTCATCGTGCCCTATTGGAATCCACAATTTATCGGCTGTTACTTTAACTTCGGTAATGAGACGGTCATCTTCCAACAGGCAAAAGAACGGGGTTTCATCTGCTTCAGGAACAAGCCCTTCGACCTGATTATCGTATGCAGGAATTGACAGCGCATCGAACAGGGTTTTAATGCGATTGTCTATATCTCCACCTTGGATGAGCAAATTCCCCGGATCGTCTCTCCGCAGCAAAATAATATCGAGAGCACAAGCGATACCCGATTCTTTTGATACCAATGGAAGAAACTGAAAATCGCATCGCTTGTAATTGCTCGACATAATTTCAGCGACAGGAACAAGTTTAGGCTCTTCGCCTGCTTGTGCGACATTCGCTTTGCTCATGAATTGCTTCAGCCAGTGGTTGTCGCGCCACAATTCCCGCAGTTGCCGATGAAACTGTTTCCGTATGGCGTGTTTTTGCTTGACAATAGTTCCGCCACGGCCACCACCACGATGTGAGGACAGCGGCCCACTGTAGATCAGCCGGAATTCCAAGATTTCACCCTCATCCTCTTCCGGCCATCTCCAGTAACGGAGATGTACACTATTTGGAAGAGTACAAGGAATGGTATGGCTATTCATCGTGGTACGTCAAGTATATAATTACCTTAAGTAGCCATCACCGCTCGGCATTTAGCCGGCAGATCAGTCAAATCACAGTCATCAGTGGTAAGGTTTTTGAGGTCTTTTCGTCTCCATCCGGAAAAAGTTCTTGGAGGATTGCGAAACTGCACGCGGACTGAATGCTGATTGCTTCATCTAGGTGGCCGTTTGTTCAAGACCGGGCTCTCATTCGTCCCAGTGGGCGCTTGCGCAGGCTGTGTGGGCGCCCATGTCTTAGCGTTCTTGGGAGCGTCCGGATTCACGCCAAAGTCCCAGACGTAGATATTCACCTGCTTCTTGTCCAGCATCTCCACCAGCGCATACTCGCCCGGCTTCAGCGGTTCGGACGGTGACACCTTCACCCAGTCGCCTACCGTGGTGCTGCTGGTGGGAATCCAATTCTCCTTCTGGCTGACCTTCCCGTAAACCGCGATGCTGAGGTTCCCAACCACGCGGCTGTCTCTCTTGGGATCCAGGCGGACGATCCGGTAGCGGTCCTGCTGCCCGCCCGTGTCCTTCACCGGTGCAGAAGAGTCGTTATCGCTGCTCTCTACATTCACGTAAATGGCCGGCTCGTACTGGTGCGCCTGCACCCGCGCGTGTTCGCCTTTGATTTCGATTGTCTGTTTGGAAGAAAGCGCCAGCGGATTCAGCGCCGCCCGCAGAATGTTCTTGCCTCTCTGCTTGTTCACCTCGCCGCCATTCTGCACCAGCTCCACCAGTTGCGGCTCGCTGCCAAAAAGATCCATCAGGAACACGCCCCCGCCATCCGGCAAGCGCAGGCCGGGAGCCACCGTTGGAGTTGCAGCTTCCTCCTTGTGCCGGTCAGCCTCCTCCTGCTGGACCACTTCTGCAGCGCTGATCGTCCGCTGTTTTTCGTGTTCCTGGTTGTATTTGTCCGTCGCCGGCCAGTCCACCAGATCTTTCGGAATCTCTTCCCAGCCATAACGTTCCGCGCTGAAATAGCGGACCCGGTCACCCTTGATCTCCCATTTTGTTGCCGTCTGGTAGGAACCATCTTTCAGGATGAGCCGCTTGGGGTTCTGCTGCGCGTTTGCAGCCAGCCCCAAAGCAAAAATCATCGCCAACAGCCAGGAAACGCGTTTGAGGTAGCACCACGCCATGGGAAGGAACTCTGTCCTCATTATGCCTTTTTAGTTTACATCGGGCCCTGAGCTTGCCAAGGGGCGAGTTCCTGCCTCCGAGTGAATCCTGAAAGGGTCTCCAGCCTAGTCGAAATGCCTGCCCTGAAAGCGGCCACGGATTTGTTCTTTGCAATAAACACAAAAATTGTTCACGCCTAACGCAAATACTGTTCACCTAAGGCGGCGTGCATAAATAAGTACTTCAACTGAAAATTACAATGTGATAGCGTTTGCGAATGGTGATGTCTGCGGCAGGCATTCGGCGGCGTTACGCGGAATTATCGCCTGTTTTGGATGAACGCGGACGGCGTCGGTTTGCAGCCACAGAGGCCCGGGCCTACGGGTA
>Ga0209168_10000370_pt1 | contig 46782 bp, 43 predicted proteins | sample Coa_R1_FD_187156 | JGI IMG/M metagenome (GOLD analysis project Ga0209168, IMG submission 187156) | Surface soil microbial communities from Centralia Pennsylvania, which are recovering from an underground coalmine fire - Coalmine... | ecosystem: Environmental > Terrestrial > Soil > Unclassified ...
GGTAGCCCGAGAGCCCTCCGGCCTGGCGGAGCTCGGCGAAGCCGTCCTTTCTCCCGGTGAGGAGCTTGTGGACGTAGGCCTGGTGGCCGGTGTCGAAGATGAGCAGGTCGTCCGGCGAGTTGAAGACACGGTGGAGGGCGATGGTGAGCTCGACGGCCCCGAGGTTCGAGCCGAGGTGGCCGCCGGTCTTCGAGACCGACTCGACGAGGAACTGGCGGAACTCTTCTGCGAGGAGGTCGCACTCTTCGAGCGAGAGGGCCTTCAGCTCCCTTGGCGAGTGAATGCGATCGAGGACCGGCAACCTCGGGACCCCGTCCTCACCTGTCACCGAAGCCTCCGTTTCGCTGCTGCTCCCGGCGTCTCGGCCGGCCATCCACGAGCGAGCCCATCCACGAGCGAGCAGAGTGGGTGACTGACCGGTCGCACCGCTTGTGCAATCGTGTCAGAGGCTACCCCGAAGCGTCAACGACAGCCGGTGCTACCCCGGTGAGTAGCCGCTCTCCTCGGGGAAGAGCTCGGCGTCGAGCAGGGGGCTCACGACGACCCGGCGGATCCCACCCATGAGTGCCCGTTCGAGCACGTCCTCGGCCCGCTCGGGCGAGGCCCGGGCGTCGAGCCTCCCCCGGATGGCCCGGTGCAGCTCCGTGAAGACCTCGCGCAGCACCCGGCCGTGCCCCGGACGGCGCTGGGCGGCGAGCGACGCCAGGTCGAGCAGGAGGGGGAGGTGGGGCTCGAAGGCGGTGGTGAGCGCCTCGACCGCGGCCTCGGCCCCCACCACCTCCCCCGAGGGGAACTGGTCGTCGAAGTCGGCTACCGCCTCGGCCCCGACGGCGCGGGCCGCTGCGAAGAAGAGCTCGTCCTTCGAGGAGAAGTGCCGGTAGAACGAGCCCTTCGCCATGTCGGCCGCCTGGCAGATGTCGTCGACCCGCGCCTCGGCGTAGCCGTAGCGGTCGAAGGCGGCGATGCCGGCGGCGAGGAGGCGTGCGGCGGGCGAGGTGTGGGCGGCGAGACGCTGCCGGGTTTCGACCACGACATCCCACATCTCGGGCCGGAACGCCCCGCCGGCCGGCAGCTCCAAGAGGTCGGGGAGGATGCGGCGGATCGCCTCGAGCGGCAGGCGGCGGCGCTCCTTCAGCAGCTTCACGAGGCGGAGCGACTCGACGTGGCGCTCGTCGTAGGCGAAACGGTTCGCCGCCAGCCGCCGCCCGGCGGGAACGAGCCCGGTCGCGATGTAGTAGCGGACCGTCGAGGGGGGCGTCCCGGTCAGCGCGACGAGCTCCGCCATCGAGAAGGAACGAGTGGCCGCGACCGCTGGTCCGACCGCCGATGACGCGCTCATCGTGACGGCGGCAAGCGTAGCCTTGCGGCCGTGGCAAGGGTGGCCGTGGTGACCGACTCGAGCACGTGCCTGCCGCGCGAGCTGCTCGACAAGCTGAGCATCCGGGTCGTGCCCGTGAGCGTGCACCTGCCGGGCGCCGACACCGTCGACGGCACCGACCAGCTGTCCCGGCGCATCTCCGAGGCGGTCGAACGGGACCAGTACGTGCGCTCGAGCCAGCCGTTCATCACCGACTACCTGGCGGCGATCGAGGACAGCGGCTGCGAGGAGGTGGCCGTCGTCACGCCGGCGATGGAGTTCGCCGGCATGTACCGCAACGCCTCGCTCGCCGCAGAGCTCACCCCGCGCCGGGCCGTCGTGCTCGACTCGCGCACGGCCGCCGCCGGCCAGGCCCTCGTGGTCCTCGCCGGGGCCGGGGCGGCCTCGGCCGGGGCCAGCCTCGACGCCGTCGTCGAGTGCATCGAGGAGGCCGCCCGCCGGGTGGACCTGGTGGCCGCCCTCCAGACGCTCGAGCCGATCCGGCGGAGCCGCCGCGTGCCGGCGCCGGCGCTCGGGACGTCCCTCGAGGCGGTGCGGAGCCTGTTCCGCATGCGGAACGGGACGGTCGAGCCGCTCGGCGACCTGGCGGGCGACGACGAGGCGCTCGGACGCATCGCCGAGGAGTTCCGGCGGGGCGGCGGGGAGGGCGCCGAGCACTCGACCGTCTTCCACGCCGACTGCCCTGAGGTGGCCGAGCGCCTCTGCGGGCTCGTCGGCGAGGTCGACTTCGTCTCAGGCTTCAGCGCCGCCATGCAGCTGCACACCGGCCCGGGCGTGGTCGGGGCCGCCTGGCTGCCGGCACGCCTCTGAGCCCCCCGCTTGACACCCCACTGAGAGGGGTATGGCGACCACCAAGGGCAGGGTCCGCGGTCGAGAACCGCTGGCCACGCGGTACGGTGGTGTCGAGGGTCTGGAGGGAAACGGCGTGCGCGAACAAGCGGCGTCACCAACGGCGGCGACAAGCCGCACTGTCGCGCCCGAGACCACCGCGCTCGGCCTGACCGGCCGGGCGCCGGTCTACGAGGCGGCCTCCGCCGCGCCGCCGATCACGGCCGAGATCCCCGCCGTCCCGGGCAGCCCGGGCTACGGCGTCCTGCTCCCCGACGGGTCCGTCTGGTACCCCGGCTCCCGCAAGCGGCTGCCGGCGCCCCTGCCGCTTCGCATCGTCGTCTGGGTCCTCATCTTCGCCACCCTCGTCATCGGGGCGGCCGACCTCGTGATCCACTTCCACCCGAGCTGGGTGAACCCGATCCGCCGCGTCGCCGCCACTGCTCCCGCTGCGACCCACCACGGGAGCAGTGCTGCTCACACCGGCGTGGGCGGCTCGAGCGCGACGGGTGCAACCGGCGTCACGGAGATGTCCCCGCAGCCGGCAGGCATCTCGGCGCACACGACCGCCTACTCGGTGGCGGCCTCGTCCTACACGGTCGAGGTGGTCGCCAACCACGTCACCTGGGTCGGGGTCTACTCGGTCCAGGGCAGCCAGGCCGCCTCGCCCATCACGCAGGCGACGCTGCAAGCCGGCCAGAGCGCCACCTTCCACGAAACGGCGCCCGTGGTGCTCGACATCGGCGCCTCGCTCGCCACCGTGAAGGTGCTCTCCGGCGGCAGGCAGATCGGCACCATCACCCAACCGACCCCCTGGAGCTTCCTCCTCGAGCCGCAGACCGCCGGCTGAGCTCCCCCGACACTTCTCTCCGATGACTGACGCCCCTCTCGCAACGCGCGACCGCAACCTCACCCGCCAGCACCGCTTCTGGAACCGCCAGGCAGTCGTGTGGGACCACGGCGCGGGCAACAACCCCGGCCTCGTCAAGGTGGTCGCCGCCGTCATCGAGCTGGCCGACCCGAAGCCGACCGACCACGCCGTCGACCTCGGCTGCGGTTCGGGCCAGGTGACCCTCGGCCTCGCCCCGAAGGTGGCGAGCGTGCTGGCCATCGACATCAGCGAGAAGATGATCGACCTGCTGCTCGAGAACGCCCGGGCGGCCGGTGTGCCCAACGTGCGCGGCCAGGCGTGCCCCGTCGAGCAGCTCGGCTTCGAGGCGGGCTCGGTCGACCTCGTCGTCACCAACTACGCCCTCCACCACCTTCGCGACGAGGACAAGCCCGTGCTCGTGGCGAGGATCTTCGAGTGGCTCAGGCCGGGCGGGCGGTTCGTCATCGGCGACATGATGTTCGGCCGCGGCGGCGACGCCCGCGACCGCGAGATCATCGCCTCGAAGCTCTCGCTCCTGCTTCGCAAGGGGCCTGGGGGCTGGTGGCGGATCGCCAAGAACGCCAGCCGCTACCTGCTGCGGCTCCAGGAGCGCCCCGTGTCGATGGCGGCGTGGGTGTCGATGCTGGAGAAGGCCGGCTTCTCGGAGGTGAGGGCGGAGCCGGTCGTGAACGAGGCCGCCGTCGTCCGGGGGACGAAACCGCTGTGACCTCATGTCGTTGCAGCGGCGTCATGCCATGACGCTCGCCTCGCCCTCCTGACCCTCGGCCGCCAGAGCACCCTCGCCACCTCCGGCTGACTGCCCGCCTGGTCGGTCACGCCTTCGGCCGCGCCAGAACGGGAGGTCCAGGAGCGTGAAGAGCACGACGGCGACTCCGAGCGCGGAGGCGATGTACCACGGCCACGGACCGAGCACCTTAAGGAGCGTCCAATTGCCCGGCGGCCGGCGAAGGTACATGTAGTTCCCGCCCGTCGTGGCGTCGACGGCGCCGACGACGGCTGCGTAGGCGAGGGTGATGACGAGCACCCTCGGCACCGCCTTCGGGCGCGGCGTGAGGTGCTGGCCGGCGACGAGGAACACGGCGGCGCACACGATGCCGGCGTGGGCGAGGACGTACTCGAAGAAGACGAGCGACGGGAACGGCGCGCTCAGGTCGGGAGTGAGGAGCGACTGCAGCGAGCCGGCGAGCCCCCAGAAGTAGGTGAGCTCGGCGAGGAGCCGGTTGCGTGTGAGGAGGGCGGCCGAGGCGACGAGGGTGGCGAGGTCGCAGAGCGGGAGCGGGAGGGAGGTGGCCGCCCGAAAGGGTCCGCGCAGCGTGCTCACGAACCAGGCGGCGGTGACGGCGAGGAGGACCGCGGCGAGAAGGACGTCCGCCACGAGCAGCCAGCGCCCCGGGCGCCGGCGCGCCGCCAGGGTGAGGGCGGTCGTGACGACGACGGTCGTCGCGATCGTCGCGAGGTAGGCGGCCGAGAAGGTCCGCATCAGTGCTCCGGCGGCGGCTTCGGGCGCCGCAGCCCGAACGTTCCGCCGGCAAGCGAGTCGGTCCTCCGCGCCAGCTCCTCGTCGCGCCGCACGTCATCGAGGAGCGACGCCCGGCGCTCGTAGCCCGACCAGAGCCAGAAGACCGCCGCCATGGCGGCGAAGAGGACCAGCACTCCGCCGCCCCAGAGGGCCGCGCCACCACGGTGGGTGTCGGCGAGCGTGGGGCCCACGGCGCGATGCGTCGTGGACAGGCTGAGCCCGGCGAGCGAGACGACGGGGATCCCTGCCGCGAGGAAGAGCAGCCGGAGCGGGTGGGAGAGCCGGTCGAGCGGCGGGTCGGCGGCGACCACGATGCCCCAGTAGAGAAGTCCCGTCGCCACGAAGCACGCGTCACACGCCGCCAGGACCGACACGTCCCGCTCGGAGGCGGCGTAGAGCGGCGAGAGGAAGTAGACGAGGAGGGCGAGGGAGCTGACGACGGCGACGACGACGGGCTGCACGACGACTCGCAGGGCCCTGCTCCCGACAGCCCGCTCGAGCCGGATCCGCATGCCCTTTGCTCGCTTGAGCGCCAGGGTGACCGGCGCACCGAGGGCGAGTAGCGCCGGGGCGACGTCGGCGAGGAGGAGGTACTGGGCGACGTGCACCACCAGGCTCCTTCGCGCCTCGGTCCCGACACCCGAGCCGATCGCCACGAAGAGGATGAAGGCACCGGCGACGAAGGCGGCCGCCCGCCAGGCCTGCCACCTCCGGGCCCGGGCCTCGCGGGCGGCGGCCCGGAGGTAGACGGCGGCGAGCACTGCCACGGCACCGTCGGCAGCGAGTGTGGCGGGGCCGGTCCCGAACCCGGTCAGAAGGCCGTGCAGCGAGACCGCCGCCGACACGAGGGCGCCCACGCCATCACGCTACGCCCGGCTTGCCACTTACTCCCCGGTGAGGCCGGTGCTGAGCTCGCAGACGACGTCGAGGTGCCCGAGATGGCGGGCGTACTCCTGGAGAAGATGAAGGAGGATCCGCTCGAGGGTCGCAGGCTCGGCGCCGTCCCATCGCGGGCCGGGCTGCCCTTGCTCGTCGAGCCCGTGCCGCTCGACGATCGCCCTCGTCAGCGCCGCCCGGCGCTCGAGCTCCGAAACGAGCCGCTCGAGGGTCTCGTCCGGCTCGACGTGCCACCTCTCGCCGCGGCGGTCTCCCCACGGGTCGGCCACCCGCCGGCCTTCGAAGCCCCACTCGAGCCAGCGCATCTCGACGAAGGCGAGGTGCTTGAGGAGCTCGAGCGGCGTCCAGCCGGAGGCGAGCCGGCTCGAGCGGAGGTCGTCGTCGGGGAGGTCCGTCAGCTTCGCGACCATCCGGTCACGGAAGTAGTCGAGATAGCCGAGGAGAACCTCGCGCCTCGAGCCGAAGGAGAGAGTCGGGGAGGGAAACGGCCTGCCGCCGCTGAAGCCCTCGCTCATCGCCCCGGCCCTCCCGCAACGGCCACGTCCGTGAGCGAGAAGCCCGCGCCATTGCTGCACAGCAGCGGCCGGTCGAGGTCGCGGGCGAGCGCGTAGGAGTAGCAGTCGGCGAGTGAGAGCGCCGCCGGGTGCCCGCTCGGCGCGCCGAAGTCCCGCCATGCCCGCCGGGCGAGGTCGGCCTGCCGGCGGGTGACCGGCTCGATCTTCACCCGGGCCGCGACGAGGAGATCGTCGAGGCGGCCGCTCAGGACCGGGTCGCCCACGGCGTCGACCTCCGCCGCCGCCGCCAGGTACGTACCGGCTGACATGAGCGGGGGCTCGGCCCGGGCGAGGACGTCGACGATCGCCTCCGATCCGGGCTCGGCCCGCAGCACGGCGAGCACGGCGGAGACGTCGACGATCATGCCGGCCCGCTCTCGGCGTACGGCGAGGGCGGCCCGGCCGACGAGCCGGCTGGCGGTGCGGTGGGCCACCGCCCGGCTGCGTCCCGGGCGATGTCGCGCAGGCGGGCCGCCCGGCTCGCCACCGCGCCCTCGCTCCCCTGCACGAGCCGGTCGAGGCGCTCCCGCACGGCGACGGTGATGGCCCCGGTCACGCTCTCCCCGGTCACGGCCACCAGCTCGCGGACGAGCCGTTCGGTCTCCTCGTTCTTGATGTTGAGGCTGATTCTGTAACTCTATATATATCTTCTGTAGCTTTCAAGGCAGAATCAGCAATAGGAGTTCTTTAATCCGCTGCGGGGATCGGCACCGCGCACACCATGCCCTCGCTGAAGCCGGCGGCGCCGATTCCGAGGGCGGCGTTGAACCGGTTCCGCATGTTCTCGAGGGCGACGTGGTGCGTGAGCTCGACGATCTGGGCGGTGTCGAGGTGCTCCTTCAGCCGCTCGACGAGCTCGTCGGGTACCTCGACGGGCGTGCGCGACATCCCGACCGTGTAGTCGAGCACCAGCTTGTCCAGCGCGGAGAAGAGCGGGCTCTCCCGATAGTTCGGCAGGGCGAGGAGCTCCTCGTCGGTGAGCCCCCACTGCCTCGAGATCTGGCTCGAGATGTCGATGCAGTATTCGCAGTGGGTGAGCGTCGAGGCCTTCACCTCGGCGAGCGCCTGGAGCCGCCGCGGCAGCTTGTGGAGCATGCCCGAGGTCTGCTCGAACATCGCGTAGCCGGTCAGGAGGCCCGGCAGGTGGGCGTAGGCCTCGAGCGGCTGGAGGGCCCGGGCGGGCGCGCGCCCGGCAAGCTTGCCGAGGGCCTGGCGGGCGAACCTGTAGAGGACAGTGCGGTAGGGCCCCGCCTTGTCGGGGGTCACGAGAGGGATCCGTGCCATCGGCGCCTCCTCTGCCCGCGATGTTCGCGCGAGGGTGGAACGGGTATCCGCCGCACCTGAGCGAGCACGCCCGACCTGACACCGGACAAGACGACACAGCGAAGGACGCCTACCCGCCCGACAGCCAATTCGGGCGGACGGCGGCGAGGGACGCCGAGCGGGCGGACCGCGAGGGCGAGGAGGCCCGGAGCGCGGTCGCCGAGCACGCCGGCGAGGTGCGCGCCGCCGACAAGGCCGAGCCCGAGGCCGAGCGCGACATCGTCGACGAGCAGTCCGAGGAGTCGTTCCCGGCGAGCGATCCGCCCTCGACCCGCTGAGTCACCGCCGCCGCGCCGGACGCGGCGCGATCGGGCGGCGCGATCCGTAAGGATGACGGCCATGGGCAGCCCCGCACGCGTGCTCCTGCTGTCGAACGGACCGTGCTCACCCCCGCTCCAAGCGCTCCTCCAGGGTTGTGCCGTCGCGACCGATCCCGGGTTGCTCACGACCGACCGGTTCGACGCCGTCGTGGCCGACGGCACGGCCGAGAGCGCTGCGGACGACACGAGCCCAGACGGCACCGCCACCGTCGAGCGTGCCGTCGCCGGCGGCACGCCGCTCCTTTTGCTCGTCGGGGCCACGACACCCGGCGAGTGGTGCGAGCTCGCCGGAGTCCGCCCGGCAGGCTCCGAGCCCTTCGGCGAGTGGTTCCTCAAGACGGCCTTCACGGGAAACGAGCTGACCCGCCGCCTCCCCGAGGAGTTCGCGGTGGCGGACTCCCTCGAACGCCTCGAGCTGAGCAAGGACGCCGTGGCGCTGCTCCACGTCAACATCGGTTTCCGGGACCACGCCGTCGCGGCCGAGCGCCAGGTCGGACACGGCCGGGTGGTGAGCGTCGGGCTCGCCGGCGCGGGACGAGGGGGTTTCGCTCCGGACGTCGCCCAGCTCCTTCGCAGGGCGCTCGTCCGCCAGCCGGAGGCGAGCCGGAGCTTCGGCCTCGGCATCCTCGGCTACGGCCCGTACGGAGGCATGGGCCTCTACCACGGGCTCGCCGCCCGGGCGACCGACGGGCTCGAGCTCGTTGCCGCCTGCGACGCCGACCCCGGGCGCCTGAAGGCGGCGGAAGAGGAGTTCCCCGGGCTGCGCACCTCCGTCACGGCCGACGACCTCGCGGCCGACGACGACGTCAAGGTGGTCGTCGTCGCCACGCCGCCCGTGACGCACTTCGCGCTCGGGCTCGCCATGTTGCGGGCCGGCAAGCACGTGGTCCTCGAGAAGCCGATGTGCCTCACCCTCGCCGAGGCGGACCAGCTCATGGCCGCCGCCGGCGAGCAGGGCGTGGCGCTGACGGTGCACCAGAGCCGGCGTTTCGACGCCGACTTCGTCGTCGTGAAGCGGCTCGTCGACTCTGGCGAGCTCGGCGAGGTCTTCAACGTCGAGACGTTCGTGGGCGGCTTCGAGCACCCGTGCCGGGCGTGGCACTCCGAGGTCGAGGTCTCGGGCGGCGCCGTGTACGACTGGGGCTCGCACCACCTCGACTGGATCCTCCAGCTGATGGGCGGGTTCCCCGCCAGCCTGAGCGCCCACGGGCACAAGCGGGTGTGGCGGGACGTGACCAACCTCGACCAGGTGCGGGTGCGGCTCGCCTGGAGCGACGGGCGGGAGGCCGAGTTCGTGCAGAGCGACGTCGCCGGGATCAGGCGCCCGAAGTTCTTCGTGCAGGGAACGAAGGGGACGCTCGCCGCCTGGTACCGGCCGCTCGTGTTCGAGCGTCTCGAGCCGGGGGTCGGCTACGTGGGCGAGCACTCGCACCACGCCGAGGCACCGGTCGAGCTGTCAGTCGCCCTCTACGAGCCGGGCCTCGGGCTTCGCGAGTCCCGCCTCCGGCCGGCACGCGTCGACCGCTACGCCTTCCACCGCAACCTGGCCGACCACCTCCAGTTCGGCGAGCCGCTCGCCGTGACCCCCGAGTCGGTCCGCCGCGTCGTGGCGCTCCTCGAGGCGGCGCAACGCTCGACCGACTCGGGCAACGTGACGATCCCGCTGCCGGCGATCTGAGTGCGGCTGCGCTTCGGCGTGCTGGCGCCGACGTCGATGGTCGCCCGGCTGGCGGTGATCCCGGCGATCCAGCTGTCCGAGCGGGCCGAGCTCGTGGCGGTGGCGAGCCTCTCGTCGCCTCCCGGCTCCGTCGCGGAGGTGCCGGCCGAGGTGCCGTGGTCCCGCAGGTACGAGGAGGTCCTCGCCGACGAGCGGGTCGAGGCGGTGTACGTCCCCTTGCCCAATTCGCTCCACCGGCGCTGGGTCGAGCGGGCGGCAGACGCCGGAAAGCACGTGCTCTGCGAGAAGCCGCTCGCCGCCTCGGCCTCTGACGCCGCCGAGATGGCAGCCCACTGCGAGAAACGGGGGGTGGTGCTGATGGAGGCGTACATGACGCCGTTCCATCCGCGCTCCTCGGCGGTGGTGCACCTCGTCACGTCCGGGCAGCTCGGGGAGTTCCTGTTCGGTTTTGCCGCCTTCACGGGGGTGCTGTCCCGCCCGGACGACCACCGCTGGCGCCCGGAGATGGGGGGAGGCGCACTGCTCGACGTCGGGATCTACTGCCTCTCGCCGTTGCTGGCGGCCGCCGGCCTCGATCCCGAGACGGTCGGCGAGCCGGCGGCCGTGCCCGGCGTGCACGGCGTCGCCCGCCTCGGCGGCGAGGGGGTCGACGCCTCCTTCAGCGGCTTCCTCGGCTTGCCCGGAAGCTCCGCCTCGTTCCAGTGCTCGTTCGAGGCACCCGAGCGCCAGGTGCTCGAGCTCGTCGGCACCGAGGGCGGCGCCCTCGTCGAGCGGGCTTTCACCCCGTCGCACGACGACCGAGTCATCTTCATCCGGCGCCGCGACGGCGGCTACGACGAGCTCGAGACCGACGGCTGCGACCCCTACCTCAACATGGTCGACCACTTCTGCGACGTGGTGCGAGGACGTGCCGAGCTCGTGCGGCCCCCGTCGCACTCGGTGGCGCTGGCCCGGCTCGTCGAGCGGCTGCGGGCGGCTTCAACTGGGGGCGCGGCGCATGACTGAGCGACGCGACGTGGAGGGCGCCGGCCGAGTGCGCCTCGCCGTCGACGTCCTCGACGGCACGAAACCCCTCGGCTTCCTCCTCGTCCACGGGCTGGCCTCGAACGCCCGGCTGTGGGACGGGGTGGCCCGCTCCCTCGCAGCCTCCGGCTACCCCTCGGCCGCAGTGGACCTCCGAGGCCACGGCCGCTCGGACAAGCCGGACGACGGCTACGACTACGCCACCATGTGCGCCGATCTCGTCGCCGTGATGGAGTCCTTCGGGGTCGGTCGCATCGTGGCGGTCGGCCAGTCGTTCGGGGGGAACCTCGTGCTCGAGCTCGCCGCCAGGGCGCCGGGCCTCCTCGCCGGTGTGGCGTGCGTGGACGGCGGCATGCTGGACCTCGCCGGCCGGTTCGAGCGCTTCGAGGACGCCGTCGCGGTGCTCTCGCCGCCGCAGATCGCCGGGACGCCGGCGAGCGAGATGGAGGCCATGATGCGCTCGATGCATCCCGACTGGCCCGAGGAGGGCATCGCCGGCTCCATGGCCAACTTCGAGGTGCGCCCGGACGGGACGGTGGCGCCCTGGCTCACCCTCGAACGCCATCTCGCCATCCTCCGCACGATGTGGGGGTCGCGGCCGCGCGACCTCTACGCCCGGATCTCGGTGCCGGTGCTCTTCATGCCGGCCGACTCGCCCGGCACGCCGGAGTGGACGGCCGAGAAGCGGGCCGCGGTGGACCTCGCGCTCGCCGCTCTCCCCGATGCGACCGTGCGGTGGTTCTCGCCGGCCGATCACGACGTGCACGCCCAGCACCCCGAGGAGGTCGCCACCGCGCTCGTCAAGCGCTTCGGCCCACTCGTCGAGGAGGCTCCTTAGGGCCTCGTTGCGGCCCGTCCGAGGGCGGCGAGCGCCCCCTCGTAGGCGTGGTCGGGCGGCGTGGCGTAGCCGACGACGAGGGCCGGAGGTCGGCCCGCCACCTCACCTCTGTAGCTGTCGAGGCCGAAGAGGCCGAGGCCCTCTCGGGCGGCGGCGCCGATGGCCTCGGCCTCGGTGAGCGGAGCGGGCAGGCCGACGAGGGCGTGGAGGCCGGCGGAGATGCCCTCGACCGTGCCGGCGGGGAGCACGCCGACGAGCCGGTCGCGCCGGCGGCGATAGGCCCCGCGCCTCCGGCGGACGTGGCGGTCGTAGGCGCCGGAGTTGATGAACTCGGCGAGCGTCAGCTGCTCGAGGACGGCGGAGTGGCGGTCTGTGAGGCGCCTCGTCTCGGCGACCGGCTCGACGAGGTCGGCCGGGAGGGCGAGCCAGGCGAGCCGGAGCCCGGGAGCGAGCGTCTTGCTGGCGGTGCCGGCGTAGACGACGCGCTCCGGGTCGAGTCCCTGTAGGGCGCCGAGCGGCTCGCGGTCGTAGCGAAACTCGCCGTCGTAGTCGTCCTCGACGATCACCGCCCCGTGGACGGCGGCCCACGCCAGCGCCTCGTGGCGACGCCGCGGGGTCATGACCGATCCGAGCGGGTACTGGTGCGCCGGCGTGAGGACGGCCGCGTCGGCGCCTCCGGCACGAGCGAGCTCGGCGCCCTCATCGTCGACAGGGACGGCTGCGACCTCGAGCCCGCAGCCCGCCGCGATCCGGCGGAGGTCGGGGAGCCCGTAGCCCTCGAACGCGACGCTGGTCGCCCCCCGCTCCACGAGTGCCCGGCAGACGAGCTCGACGGCCTGGCCGAACCCCGAGCAGACGACGATGCGGGAGGGATCGGTCCGCACGCCCCTCGCCCGCCCCAGGTAGGAGGCAAGCGCCTCGCGCAGCTGGCGGGTCCCGCGCGGGTCGCCGTAGCCGAGGTCAACGTCGGGCACGGACGCCCAGGCTCGGCGGCTGGCGCTCAACCAAGCGGCACGGGGGAACGAGGCGAGGTCGGGCACGCCGGGGCGGAGGTCGTACCGCCACGTGGGCCGGGTCTCGGCGCTCGTCAGGCCTGCCGCCACGGCCCCGGGCGGCCTCGGGCCGACCGACGTGCCCGAGCCGCGGCGGGCCTCGAGCCACCCCTCGGCGGCCAGCTGGTCGTAGGCGTCGGCCACGGTGTTGCGGGCGACCCCGAGGTCGGCGGCGAGGCTCCTCGACGACGGAAGCCGGGTGCCGGCCGGCAGGCGGCCGTCGGCGATGGCTTCCCGCAGCGCCTCCTCGAGGGCGCGCCGGCGCCCTGTGCCGTGCAGCTCGACATGCAGGTCGAAGCCGGAAGTGGCCCAATGACTTATCACCAAAGTGGACCTTATCAACAGGCCACTTGCCCCGTAGGCTGGCGCCATGACCGTCACCACCGCACGACGCCCGTGGGAGCCGCGCCTCGCCTTCGACGCCGAGGCTCCAGGCTTCATGAAGGCAATGTCGGACCTCGACCGGGCGGCGGGCCGCCAGGCCGAGCAGGCCGGGCTGCCGGCCGCCCTTCGGGATCTCGTCCGCCTGCGGGTGTCGCAGGTCAACGGGTGCGCCTACTGCGTCGACATGCACGCGAAGGACCTCCGCGCTGCCGGCGTGGCGCAGGAGCGCCTCGACGCCCTCGTGGTCTGGCAGGAGGCTCCCTTCTTCAGCGACGAGGAGCGCGCCGCGCTGGCCCTCGCCGAGGCGATCACCACCTGCGCCGTCGGCCACGTGCCGGACGACGTGCATTCGGCCGCCGCCGAGGTCCTCAGCCCTGCGCAGCTCGCCGCCGTGGTCGCGCTCACCGTCGCCATCAACGCCTGGAACCACATCGGCGTCGCGACCCGCGCCTGGCTGCCCGGGTCGTACACGCGCTGATGCAACTCGCCCAGTCTCATGTCAGCACCGAGGCGGTGCCGTGGGTGCCGCTCGCGCCGGGGAAGTGGTTCCGGCCCGTGCGGTTCTTCCCGGGCGGCTGGTCGCAGCTGCTCCGCCTCGCCCCGGGGGCGGGAGTGGCGCTCCACCGCCACACGGGGCCCGTCGAGGCGTTCGTGCTCGCCGGGCGGAGGCGCCTCGACACCGGCGAGGAGCTCGGTCCCGGTGACCACACCTACGAGCCCGAGGGCACCCTCGACGCCTGGTACGCCGTCGGCGAGGAGGACTGCATCGTCCACCTCCGCCTCGAGGGGGCCTGCGTGTTCCTTGACGACGACGGCGAGGTGGCCTACGTCCTCGACGCCGGCACCCAGGCCAACGCCTATCTCGAGTGGTGCCGCGCCCGCGGCATCGCCCCCGTGCTGGACACTGCGCCAGCCATGAGCGGCTGACCGTCGCTGGAGGGACGGGCCGACGAGGCGGCCCGGACCTCATCACGTCGCGATCAGTCGCGAATCTCAGCGAACGATCGCGACATTGGGCCCGGCCTCATCGCACCCGGGTTGCGAGCGAGCGACCGCACGAGAGTCTCAGGTCGGCGGATCCGCCTCGGCGAAGCGCGCCACCGTGAACCCGATGATGGTCGGGACATCGACGGCGAAGACGGCGAGCGACAGGAGCAGCACGGCGAGCGTGCCCCCTCGGGTGTGGTCGTAGACGAACACGAAACCCAACAGCCCTGCGAACACCGCGTAGGCGAGCAGCGCCCACTTCGCGACGAGGAAGAAGGTGCGCCAGGCGAACTGCCGTATGCGGGCGAGGAGCACCATGGCGACGACGGTCAGCGCCCCGCCGCAGGCGAGCAGGGCGGCCGCCGGCGCGAGCGGCGGCGGCTTCGGGAGGTGCGCCGCCAGGTAGATCCCGCCCGACAGCATGAGGGCGACCGACACGACGGCGAGCTCGGCCACGGGCGGCAGCCGCCGAGCAGAGCTCACGAGGTCGCCAGCCTCGTCATGATCACGAGCGTCGCCACCTGCATCGCCCCGGTCACGCCGGCCGTCATGAGGAAGCGGCGCATCAACCGGCCGATCACCTCGCCGTTCGGCTGCGCCTTGCGGAGCTCGAACAGCACGGCCACGTTGGCCGGCTCGAGCACTCCGAGGGCGACGACCGCCATGACGGCCACCACGATGAACGACGCCACGATCCATCCGTGCTCGGGGTAGCTCGAGAGCAGGTACCCCTCGTGGCGGGCGAGCTGCCAACCGGCCGCCAGGGTCGAGACGACGAGGGTCGGCATGATGAGCAGCATCTTCGGCATGAACCGGGTCGTGAACTCGACCCGAGCCGGGATGGAGAGCCGACCGAGTATCGGCCCGAGCACGAAACCCAGGAACAGATCGAGGGCAGTCCAGATGCCCCCGAACACGACGTGGAAGAAGTCGAGTGCCCAGTAGGCGTTGGTGGCGATCGTGACGACCAGTCCAACGAGGACGATCCCGACGACAGGCAGCCCCTTCAGCGGAACGATCTCGAAGGAAGCTCTCGGCGGCGCTTCCCGGCCCGCCGTCGGAGCTTCGCTCGGCGCGGTGATGGTGATGTCCGCCATGGTGAGAACCGAACTGTAGTGGCCCGAGGTTCGCCCTTCGAGGAATCGGAGTGGTTTTCGCAGCCCGCTCCGGTGTAATTCACAGCATGCGACGGACGGCCCGCCCGGTACTGCTCCTCGCTGCCGGCGCGCTGCTGGCGGCCTGCGCCCACGCGGGCGCGGCGGCGAGCCCGCTCGGCCACGGGCGGGGGGCCAAGGCCGCCGGCACGCCTACCGCCACTCCGCCGGCCATGGCGAAAGGGCCGCTCCCGCCGAGGGCCAACGCTGAGGACCCGGGCCTCGTGATCACCCCGAACGCCAACCGGCCGGACCCGTTCGTGCTCCCGACGGCGCGCGGCTACTACCTCTACTCGAGCCAGACCGGTTTCGGCACGCCGCCGATCTCGGTCTCGTTCTCGCGGGACCTGCGCACGTGGCCGCGCCCGCACGCAGCCCTCCGGAGGCTCCCGCCCTGGGCGGTCGACGGCTTCACGTGGGCGCCCGATGTCCGGTACGTCGACGGGCGTTTCGTCATGTACTTCGACGCCTGGGCGGTGAAGTCGATGTTCTTCGACCCGGACCTCCACTCGCTCGCCTCGCACGCCCAGTGCATCGGGACCGCGACGAGCCGGCATCCGGGCGGCCCCTTCCGGGCACAGCAGGTCCCGCTCATCTGCATGTTCGACCACCACGGGGCGATCGACCCTCGCACCTTCGTCACCCCGCGGGGCGTCCTCTGGCTCGACTGGAAGTCGGACGACAACGCCAACTTCCCGACCGACAGCGCCGTCACCCACCTCTTCGCCCAGCGCCTCAGCCGAAACGGGCTCCGACTCGTCGGCCACCGCTACCAGCTCATGCGGGCGGACCGGGCCTGGGAGGGCCGCATCGTCGAGGCGCCCGACATGGTGTACGCCCGCGGCCGCTACTGGCTGTTCTTCTCGGGCAACTGGTTCAACCAACCCGTCTACTCGGTCGGTGTGGCCCGGTGTCGTGGCCCGCACGGCCCGTGCGTCGACTACGTCAGGCCGTTTCTCGCCTCCGACAGGATCGGCGACGGTCCGGGCGAGCAGTCCCTCTTCGAGGACGCTGCCGGCCGTTGGTGGATGGTGTACTCCGCCTGGTTCGACGGCTACAGGGGCCGCCAGTACCGGCCGATCGCCCTCTCGGAGGTGGCCTTCGGCCCGAGGGGCCCCTACCTCGCGAGCAGCCCCTCACTCGCGAAGAGCTGAGGCGTCAGGACTTGCCGGCGTACCCCGTGTGGGTGCTGTTCTGGCGCCACTCGGGCCAGCTCGGCGTCTGGTCCGGGGCGTGGTTGAGGACGAAGGCCTCGAGGTAGGCCACGCCGCCCTTGGTGCAGGAGAGCACCAGCTCCCAGCCGGAGTGGGACGACAACCCCGCCACGCGGAAGACGGCCGGTGTGTTGAAGAGCCGGCAGCCGTCGGCGAACTGGCCGGAGGCGGCGAGCCGGCCGGTGCTCCCGTTCAGGACGTAGACGCCGGAGGTGTCGCCGATCAGCACGTCCTGCGGCCCGGAGCCCGTGACGTTGGCGACCGCCGGAGAGGCCATCATCTCGTACTTGCTCGACACGGCCGTCGCCCAGATGCGCCGGCCGCCGCCCGTCCAGGCCTCGACCTCCGCCGGGCCGTGGGTGCAGCCGGCGCAGCTCGACGAGATGACCTCGGGCGAGCCCCGCTTCGTGACCTTGGCGATGACGGGCGAGCCGAAAGAGGGCCCGACCGTCTTCACCGGCCAGCCCTTCACTCCCGCCCCGTTGCTCAGGTAGAAGGCGAAGAGCTCGTCGGTGGCGTTCGAGTGGTAGGCGGCGTTGAAGCTCGTCCCGACGACGACGGCGAGGCGCTTGGTCGAGTTGATGACGCCGATGGCCGGGCTCGACCAGACCGACTGGCCGATGCAGCGTTCCCACAGGAGCTTCGGGCCGTGCAGCGCCGGGGAGTACTGGTAGTTGGTGACCCAGCCTCCGTAGCAGGGGGGCGCTCCCGGCGGATGGAACCCGGTGGCGTCGCCGCCCATCACGATGTCGTCGCGTCCGGTCCCCGTGTCGACGAGGGCGGCCGACGACCAGATCGTGTCGGCCCGCTGGATGGGGAAGCCCGGCAGCAGCTTGCCGGTCGGCCCGAGGGCGTAGATGTAGTGGTCGAAGGCGCCGAAGACGACGTCCTCCTGGCCGTTGCCCTGGATGTGCCCGACGGCGGGGGTGGCGAACACGGAGTTGTCGTAGGCGCCGGTCTCACCGCGCCACTGGTTGAAGGTGTGCTTGGTGTGGAAGACGAAACGCACCGACCCGTCGGCGTTCCAGGCGATGACGCCCCCGTTCTGGTCCTTCACGCTCTGCGAGCCGAGCCCGACCACGATCGACGGGGGGTTGCTCGGGCCGTCGAAGTAGGCGAAGGTTGGGCTCGAGTCGACGGCCGTCGGGGCGCCGCCCGAGTACACCACCGCTTCCTTGCCACCCACCCAGCCCGGCATGACCGACCCCGTGATGGCGTTGAACAGGTAGACGCGCCCGTCGAGCGAGGCCGCCGCCACGACAGGGACCCCGTTGATCGTTCCGTAGGAGGGCGAACTGAACTCGACGTTGCTGCCGATCGTCGCCGTCCAGAGCGGGACACCCGCCAGGGTGGGTATCGCTCCGGCGTGCACTGCTGCCGCCGGCGAGGTCTGTGCCGCCACGGACGAGACGCCGACCATGAGCGCCACGACCGTCAGGGACGCGACCGCCGTCGTCCTCAACCTTCTCACCCTCGCCCCCTCCTTCGTCGCAACGCAAACCCTACGCGCCCGGCCCGCCGCGCGCAGAGGGGCAGCTGACACTTTCCCCGATGCCGGCGACAGACAGGGCGACGGTCGTGGCGCGACACTTGGCGAGGTCAATCTCCGACGACCGCCCGACCGTACATCTCTGCAGGTGAAAGAGATCGAAGGAGGTCTCCACATGGCCCAGGAGTTCGCGACGAGGCACGACTGGCAGCACACGCGCGGCCTCGCCATGGCGCGGGCGGGCATCGCCCTCGGAGCGGTGGCCCTGCTCGCCGCCGCCTGCGGCAGCGCGGCCGGGAGCGGCTCGAACACGACCACGAGCTCGGGCTCGGGCTCGGGCTCGGGCGGCTACACCCCGCCCGGCGCCTCCTCCGGTGGTTCCGGCCAGGCCGCCCTCGAGGTGGCCACCGTGACCCAGGTCGGCAAGGTCCTCGTCGACTCGTCGGGCAAGGTCGTCTATGCCTTCTCGAAGGACAAGCATGGCATGCCGACCTGCGATAGCGGACCCTGCGCGCTGGCCTGGCCACCCGTCTACGTGACGGGCACTCCCACCGCGGGCGCCGGGGTGAAGGCCTCGATGCTCGGCACCGTGCGCACCTCGGGCGGGAAGCTGCAGCTCACCTACAACCACTGGCCCCTCTACACCTACTCCGGTGACCTCGCTCCGAAGCAGGCGAACGGTCAGGGCATCGTCTCCTTCGGCGGCAAGTGGGCCGCCGTGACCTCGGCCGGCGCCGTCGTCACCCTCACCGGCTCCGGCGGCAGCAGCGGGGGCGGCAGCTCCTGGGGCTGATGCCCCGCACGAAACCCGCCACCTCCGAAGCGGCCGGTCGGAGTCCCTGGCGCCTCTGAGGTCCGCCCAATCCCTTCCCGTCGCCGTTCCGTAGAGGAAGAGACAGCGTCGACAGGAGGCGAGCATGGAGGTTTGGCGGAGCGAGATGCCGGGGGTTTCGATCGGAACGGCGAAGCTGAGGCGGCGCCGGGCGGCGGCGGTCCTGGCACTCGCGGCGGCCACCTTCGGCGGCGTCGCGGCGGCCGCGAGCGGGCCGGCGCAAGCGGCCGGGTCGCACTTCACCGTCCGGCTTGCGAGCGCCTCGGGCGTCGGCAAGGTCCTCGTCGACGGCGCCGGGAAGACGCTCTACATCTTCTCGAGCGACAAGAACGGCAAGCCACACTGCACGTCGGTCAAGTGCGCCGCCTACTGGCCTGCCCTCACGGTCGCCAAGGGGAAGACGCCGACGGCGGGCGCCGGGCTCAACTCGAAGTGGCTCGGCACCGTGAAGGACCCGAACGGCAAGATGCAGGTCACCTACGACCACAAGCCGCTCTACCTCTTCGCCGGTGACAGCAAGCCCGGTCAGGCGAACGGTGAGGGCCTCGTCGGTTTCGGGGGGAGCTGGTCGACGATGAATGCGAAGGGGCAGTCCGTCGCCGCCACGACCACGACGACCACGACGACCTCCGGCGGCGGCACCTCCTCCACGACGACCACCACCATGGCCGGGAGCACGACCACCACGACGACGGGCACCGTGCCGCCGACCACGTACACGTGGGGCTAGGCGAGCGCCCGTGCCGGCCGGGGGAAACGACCTACGTTGTGGCGTGCGCCGGATCGGCCTGCCCGTCGACCAGCTCCCCGACGAAACGCTGCTCACGGGGTTCGCGGGCGGCGACGAGGAGATCACGGTGGCGTTCGTGCGGCGGTTCCAGTCCAAGGTGTACGGCGTGGCGCTCGCGGTGATCGGCGACGCCCGCGCCGCCGAAGACGTCGCCCAGCAGGCCTTCGAACGGGCGTGGCGCCACGGCCGCACCTACGACCCGCTCCGCGGGTCGGTCGCCGCCTGGCTCTCCACCATCACCCGCAACGTGGCGATCGACGCGGTGCGAGTCCGCCGTCCTGTCCCGGTCGACTCGGACGGGCTCCTCGCCCTCGTCGGGGCGGCCGGGGACAGCCCTGAGCGCGCCGCTCTCGCCAACGAGTCGGCATCCGAGCTGCGCGCCGCCCTGCGCGGCCTCCCCGCCGAGCAGGCTCGGGCGGTCGTCCTCGCCGGCATCGCCGGCTACTCGGCCGCCCAGGTCGCCGAGAGCGAGGGGATACCGCTCGGGACGGCCAAGACGCGGATCCGCACGGCGATGCTCCGGCTGCGGGCTGCGCTCTCCGAGACGAAGGCGTCCAATGGCTGAGATGACCTGTTCCCAGCTCCGGGAGATCAGCGCCGAGCTCGCCCTCGGGATCGCCGACGGTCACGAGCGCGCCGAGGCGCTCGCCCACCTCGAGCACTGCGCCGAGTGCCGGAAGGAACTGCGCGGACTCGGCGAGGTGGTGGAGGCTCTCACGGAGTTGGCACCCGCTGCGGAACCGCCGGCCGGTTTCGAGTCACGCGTCCTCGCGGCGCTGCCGCGTGCCAGGCAGGCAGGCGCCGCCCCCGTCACCCCCCTTCGGCGCGGACGGGCCTGGCTCGCCGCCGCGGCCGCCGCGGTCGTGCTGGCGGGAGGCGGGTTCGCCCTCGGCGACGTCGTGACGGGCAACCCCGGTCCGGCCAGGGCACAGCTGCTGTCCGCCGTCTTCGTCGAGGGGCACCGGGACGTCGGTCAAGTCGTCCTCTCACCGGCGTCGGAGGGCTGGATCTCGGTGGCGGTGCACAGCATGGTGGGGAGCCGGCGCGTCCGGTGCGAGCTGATCGAGAGCGGCGGGCGGCGGGTCACCGTCGGCACGTTCGCCCTCGACCACGGCTACGGCTACTGGGCGGCACCGCTGCCGTCGTCCTGGTGGTCGGCTCGCTCGGCCGACCTCGTCACCTCGGGCGGCCGGATCGTGGCGGTCGCAACGCTCTCCCGCTGATAGGGCCGCCGTGAGCGACCTCGAGGCAGGGCCCGACGGGTCCCTCCGGTGCGGCTGGGCGACGTCGGCGCCCGAGTACCTGGGCTATCACGACCTCGAGTGGGGGCGCCCCGTCGCCGACGAGACGGCCGTCTTCGAGAAGCTCTGCCTCGAGGGTTTCCAGAGCGGCCTCTCGTGGCTCACGATCCTGCGCAAGAGGGATGCGTTCCGACATGCCTTCGCGTCCTTCGATCCCGAGACCGTCGCACGTTTCGGGGAAGCCGACGTCGATCGGCTGCTCGGCGACCCGGGCATCGTGCGCCACCGGGGCAAGATCACCGCGACCATCGCCAACGCCCGTGCCACGCTCGAGCTCCGCGAGCACGGCCGCACGCTGGCGGCGCTGCTCTGGAGCTACGAGCCGGCGGCGAGGGAGGCGCCACGGTCCTTCTTTGACCTCGCCGCCTCGACACCAGAGTCGAAGGCGCTCTCACGCGAGCTGCGGGGGCTCGGGTTCAGCTTCGTCGGCCCGACGACCGTCTACTCGACGATGCAGGCGCTCGGAGTGGTGAACGACCATCTCGCGGCCTGTGTGGTGCGCCACGAGGTCGAGCTCCTGCGCGAAGGCTTCTCCCGACCCGATCGGCCCGCCTGAAGGGCGAGACGAGGAGAGGGGCGGCCCGAAGGCCGCCCCTCTTTCCTCACGTCTTCGTGACGATGACTACTTCGCAGCCTTCTCCACGAGCACCTTGACGGTGTTCGAGTGGGTGGCGTTGAAGTTCGAGTCGCCGTTGTAGCTCGCCTTGAGGGAGTGCGTCCCGACGGAGAGCTGCTTGGCGCTCAGGTTGAACGACGCCGCGCCACCCGAGAGGTGAAGCGTCTGGCCGTCCACCGTGACGGTGCCGGTCGGAGCCGGAGAACCGGCGGGACCGGACGCCTTGACCGAGATCGTCTCGCCGCTCTCCTTGCCGAAGGTGATCTTCGAGGCGGAGGCCTTGAGCGTCACGGCCGGGTTGTACTTGGTGACGTTCACCACGTTCGACTGGGAGCTCGTGCCCGAGCCAACCGCGTTCTCGGCCGCAACCGTGAAGAAGTAGTTGGCGCCAGGCGTGAGGCCGTGGATCGTGGTGCTCGTCGGACCGGTCACGGTCTTAGACGGCTGGGCGACACCGTTGCGGAACGGGGTCACGACGTAGCTCGTGATCGCCGAGCCGCCGTCGGCCGGAGCGTGCCACGCCACGAAGGCGCTGCCGCCGCCGGCGCGAGCCGCCGACACGCTGGTCGGAGCCGCCGGAAGATCGGCGCCGATCTGACCCGTCGTCGGGACTGCCACGTTGCTCTGCTCGCCGAACAGCGGGCAGCCGTACTGCGTCACCGGCATGACCGAGAACGAGACGTTCGAGAACGTGATGCCCACCTCGGAGAGGAGCTGCTGCGCCTTGGCGAGGTCGAGGGTGGCCGACGTGCCCGAGACGGGCTGTCCCGGCGTGATGTAGTTGGCCTTCGTGGCCGACTGCAGAGGGCCATCGAGACCGAGGCCGAGTCCGTTGAGGACGAGGTCGCACGCGTCCGCCGGGATCGACTCCGTGTCGCCGTCGTAGGTGAACGTGCCGCCGGTGCAGATGTCGTAGCCGGCGACCATGCCTGCCGCCTCACCCGTCGCCGGGTTCCAGTTGAGCTGGATGAGGCTGCCGTTGCTCACGGCCGTCAGACCAGAGGGCGGGTTGAAGAACAGCGTGTCGGTGGAGATGTACGACGAGTCGCCCCAGCCGTTGGCGTTGAGCGCCACCACCTTGAAGCAGTACGAGTCGCCGGCGATGAGGCCCGTCACCTTGAACGAGGTCCCCGTGATGAGGCTCGTGTTGAGGACGTGACCGTCGGCGCCGAGGACGTCGTAGCCGAGGACCGGCGACCCGCCGTTGCTCGCCGGAGCGGACCAGCTGAGCGACACGGAGGTCGGGCTGGTGGCGCCGATGGCGAGGTTCTGGGGGCTGGTCGGAAGGTCCGACGCCGCCACGGCCGGGGTGGCCGAGAGGGCGTTGGAGGCGTCCGAGGTGCCGGAGAGGTTGGCGGCGGCGACGCTGAACGAGTACGAGGTCCCGGTGAGGAGACCGGTCACGTCACAGGTCGTCGACCCGAGGCTGTTGAGGTTGGTCGTCTCGCAGCCCGTGCCGTAGTTGTCGCCGACGGGCGAGCCGTTCAGCGAGACGACGTAGTCCAGGAAGGACGGCTGGTTGTGCTGCGTCGAGCCATCCGTGCCCGTGGACGTGAGCGTGCCGAGGTACGTCGGCGCCGTCCAGGCGAGGTCGACCCCGATGCCGCTCTCGTCGGACGCGGCGCTCAGCAGGCTCGGAGCGCTCGGCTGGCTCTGCCAGCCGTTGAACGAGACGACGTTCGACGGAGCGGAGTTCGTCCCGTTGTAGCCGACGATGTAGAAGGAGTACGCCTGGCCGTCGGTGAGCGGCGTAGCGGTCTCCCACGTGCAGCTCGAGCCGGTGCAGGCGCCCGAGGCGGCGATGCTCGCGAGCTGGACGCCCGAGCCCGGCGTGCCCTCGAAGAGGGCGTAGGTGCTCGGCGCCGAGCCGTTGCCGAGGTAGCTCGGGACGTTCCAGTTGAACACCACGTCGCCGGGCGTCTGGTCGTCCTGGGCCGCCGTGAGGCTGATGCCACCCGCCTGGCTGCTCGGCGACGCCGTGATGGTGGCGGGCGCCGACTCGCCCTCGTGGTGGTCGAGCGCGTGGTCGAAGTTCACGGCCTTCACCTCGAAGGTGTAGTTCCCGTACGAGAGGCTGTCGATCGTGGCGCTCGTGCCCGTGACGTACTGGTAGCCCATGTAGTCACCCGAGCCGTCGAACTCGACGACCTTGTAGGCGTCGATCGGCCAGCCGCCCGCTGACGACGGAGCCGTCCAGCTCAGGTCGATCGAGCCGACGCCGGGGGTGGCCTTGAGGTTGCCCGGGGCGCCCGGGGCCGTCTCCGCCGGCGTGGCGTCCGTCTCGTTCGACTGCTGGGCCGTTCCGACGGCGTTCACGGCCGACACGGTGAAGAAGTAGTCCGTGCCGTTGCTGAGGCCGGGGACCTGCAGGTAGCAGTACCCGTCGCCGCAGTAGCTCGGCTGGACGGGGTAGGCGCCGTTGACCGGCGAGGAGCCTTCCTTGCCGGCCGCGGTGCCCTCGTAGACGTTGTAGCCCGAGATCGAGCTCAGGTTGTCCGCGGGCTCGCTGAACTCGAGGGTCACCTCGCCGTTGCCGAAGCGGGCAGCAAGGTCGTCGATCGTGCTCGGCGCGGACGCGGGCGGCACCACCACGGCGCTCGACGGCGACGAGGCGTTGCTGGCGTCACCGGCCGAGTCGTAGGCGACGACGCTGAACGTGTAGCTGTCGCCGGCGTTCAGGCCCTCGATGGTGTCGCTCGTGCCGTCGACGTAGGTGTCGACCGCGTTCGTGGTCGTGCCGGTCGTGACGTCGGTCTCGTTGATCGAGTAGTACGCCGCAGGCGAGCCGTTCGGCTCCACCGAGGGTGACCAGGTCACGACCGCCGAAGGCGAGTCGTCGATCACGGACGAGGCTGCGGTCACCCCGGTGGGCTGCGCAGGGGTCTCGGCCGCAGGTGCCGCCGAGATCTCGGACGAGGGGATCGACTCGCCACCGTCTGCGCTCACGGCCGACACTTCGAAGAAGTAGGTGCCGTTGCTCAGCTGGATGGTGTCGCTCGTGCCCTTCACGAGCACCAGTCCGTTGAGCGGGACCGGGCTCTCGTTGCCGGACGTGCTTGCCTCGTAGATGTTGTAGCCCTCGATGCTGGAGCCGCCGTTGTCCGACGGAGCCGCCCAGCTCAAGGTGACGGTCTGGTCCCCGGCCGTGGCCTGGAGCCCCGTCGGGGCCCCCGGCGCACTCGCCGAGCTCGTTGCGGCGCCGGCGGCCGTGGCCCCCGCGCCCATGGCGCACAGGAGCCCGCCCGCTCCCACCGCCATGATCATCTGTCGTATCCGCCTCATGTGGTGCTCTTCCTACCTCCCGTTGGGCGGGCTCGAGCCCGCCGCCCTTTGCTGACTCCCTGACGCCCGAGACGAAGCCTCGTGCGGCAAGGCGCGTCGGCGGAGAGCTGAGCGCTCTTCCAAGAGGAGTAGTGCGACCCCGCCGTTCCCCCGCTTCTGCGAGGCGAAACAGTAAACGCTGCGCAGCCGGGCCCGATCGCCGATAGAGCGACTTGACGACAGTGACTCCGACACTTCTCTCCGCCGAGCGGAGCTGCAGGAGCGGCGACACCCTTTTGGTTCAAGGCGAATCTGCATGGCCGCCTGACTCGAGCCGCGCTCGTGAACCTGCGGTCCCGAGGTCATCTGACCAAACGGTCACGTGGGGAAGCCGCAAGCGGCCCGCGCAAGGCTCCGACACGGGACGCGAAAAGAGGGGCGGCCCGAAGGCCGCCCCTCTCAACGCTTGGTGCTGCTTGTTGCTACTTCTTTGCCTTCGTCACGATGAGCGTGACGGCACTGGAGCTGGAGGCGTTGTAGCTGCTGCTTCCGAGGAAGTGCGCCTTCAGGTGGTGCGTGCCGGGAAGGAGGGTGTCCTTGCCCAGCGTGCAGGAGCCCTTGCCACTGTGCAGGGTGATGACGCAGGCGCCGGGGACCTTGACTGTCCCGCTGGCTGCGCCGTCACTACCCGTCACCTTGACCGAGAGCGTGACCGCACCCTCGTGCCCGTACTTCACCGTGCTGCGTGAAGTCTTGAGCGAGGTGGTCGACACGTACTTCGGAATCGTCACGACGTTCGACTGGCCGGCCGAGCCGGTGCCAACCGAGTTCGTGGCGGAGACCGTGAAGTACACGTTCGACCCAGGCGTCAGCCCGTGGATGGTCACGCTGTTCGCCGAGGCACTGGCGTTGACCGGGGTTCCGGCGACGCCGTTCACGTACGGCGTCACGGTGTAGCCGCTGATCGGAGCGCCGTTGCCGCTCGGGGTCCCCCAGGCGACGAAGGCACTGCCACCGCCGGCCGGGTTGGCCGAGACGCTCGTGGGAGCGTCGGGCAGGAAGGCACCGACCTGGCCGGAGACCGGGGTGACGTAGTTGCTCCACGCCGACGTGTCGAAGTTGGCGTTGATGGCCTCGACGCGAACCTCGTAGTTGACGATCGAGCCACAGCCGATCAGAGCCACCAGCTGAGCGCCCTTCGCCTGGTCACCGATGGACGACGTCGACCCGAGGGTGATGTTGTCGTCGGTGTTCAGCGGGAAGTCGAAGCTCGAGCAGCCCGTGGTCGACACGACGCCTTCCATGTAGTAGCCGATGATGGGAGCCCCACCGTCGGTGACAGGCGCCGTCCAGCTGTTCGAGACGACGTTCCCGTTGGTGACGACCAAGAGGTTGGTCGGCGCCGGGAAGGCCACGGACGCCTGCTGGAAGTCGTTGTAGGTCCCCTCGCCCGACCAGCCGTTGGCGTTGAGGGCCTCGACTTCGAAGTCGTAGTACTGGCCCGGGTTCAGCCCGATGAGCGTGAAGCTCGTCCCCGTGATGAGGGCGGTGTTCATCAGGTGGCCGTAACGGAAGACGTCGTAGCCGAGCACTGGCGGGCTGCCGGTGTCGACCTGCGAGGCGGTCCAGGTGATTGTGGCCGTCGTGGCACTCGCCGAAGTGACGTGAAGCCCTGTCGGGTTGTCCGGCGTGTCGTCGTTGTCCGTCGGGGACGTAGTCACCGTGCTCGAGTGCGGCGAGGTGCTGGCATTGGAGTTCTCGACGACGAGGTAGAACGAGTAGCTGTGCCCGTTCGTGGCGTCGTACGTGCACTCCGACGCATTCCCGGCCAGACCCGAGCAGCCGCCCGAGCCGATCGCCGCGAAAGCACCGCCGTCCTCACTCACATACACCGTGGTGCCCGAGCTTCCGCCCGTGAGAGCCCCGTAACCGGTGTAGGCAGGCGGCGTCCAGCTCAGGTAGACCGAGCCATCCTGCGGCGTCGCGCTCAGCCCAGCCACCGCTTCGGGACTGTTGTTCCCGGCGTTGAAGGTGACCGAGTTGGACGGGGCCGAGCTGTTCCCAGCCAGGTTCACCGCCTCGACGTCGAAGGTGTACGTCGTACCGCTCGTCAGTCCTGTCGTCGTGTAGGGCGACGTGACGTTGGTGGCGATCGGCGTGCCGTTCTCGTACACGGTGTAGGTCAGCGTGCTGCTGGCGTTGCCCGAGTAGCCCGGGGTCGTCCAGGTGAGCGTCACGTTCGGGTTCGTCGACGCCGTCTCAGCGATGCTGAGGCTGGGCGAGGACGGGTTGGCCGTCGGAGTCGTCGACACCGGGGTCGACGGGCCCGAGAAGTAGCTCTCGTGCAGGTCGGCCAAGCTGTTCGGCTGGCCCGAACCGACGGTCTCGACGACGAAGGCGTACGTGTCGCCGTACGTGAGACCGCCGTCCACGAACGACGTCGCGCCGCCGGTGTCACCGACGTACGAGTAGTTCGTGTTCGGGCTCGTGCACTCGGTCGGGCTCGTCACCGTGCAGCGGTACACCCAATAGTCCGCGACGGGCCAGCCACCGGTGTTGCTCGGAGCCGTCCAGCTGAGGGCGGCCGTGCCGGGCCCGGCGGTGATAGTCACGCCCGAGGGCGGGTTCGGAACGGTGTCCGTCGGCGTCGTGGCTGCCTCGGTGGACTGAGCAGCGGTCCCGAGACTGTTGATGGCAGAGACCGTGAAGTAGTAGGTCTTGCCGTCCGTCAGCCCGAGGACGTTGAGCTCGGTCCTGCCGCCGTAGACGGTGCCGGTCACCGGGAAGCTCCCGTTGGCAGGCGTGGTGCCCTCGCCGCCAGACGTGGTCGACTCGTAGATGTTGTATCCGACGAGCGTCCCACCGTTCATGCTGGGCGTGGTGAACCACAGGTCGGCCGTCCCGCTGCCGTAGTCGGCCCGGAGGTCGGTGACCTTCGAGGGCACCTGCGGCGCAGGCACGATGGTGTTCGACGGGGCCGACGGGGCGCTCGAACCAGCGCCCGTGCTCGCCACGACGGTGAAGTTGTAGCTGTTGCCGTCGGTGAGCGTCGGGAGCGTGTTCGTGCAGTCGCCGAGTCCCGTCGTCGTCGCGCCATCGGTGATGGTGCAGAACGTGCCAGACGCACTGGTCGTCAGGTCGTGGTAGGTGACGGTGTAGTCCGAGACCGACGAGCCGTTCGACTCGACGGACGGGCTCCAGGTCACGGTCGCGGTCTGGTACCCCGCAGCCGCCGTGACACCGGTCACCGTGGCCGGAAGTGTGGCAACCGGAACCGACGACACCTCGGTTGCCGCAGGCGACTCGTCACCAGCGGCGTTCACAGCGGTCACGTCGAAGTAGTACGTGTCGCCGTCCGAGAGGCCGTAGACCGTGTACGTGGTCGTGCCAGCCGGCACCAGGATGAGGCCGTTGTCCGGGAAGGGGCTCTCGTTGCCCGAGGAGTCGCCGACGTAGACGTTGTACCCCTCGATGCTGGCCCCACCGTTGCTCGTCGGCGCCGTCCAGTGCAGCGTGACCGCTTCGTCCTGGGACGTCGCCGCAAGCCCACCCGGAGCGCTCGGGGCGGTCACGACACTCGCACTGCTCGGTCGGACCGTCGCTGCGCTCGCGGCAGGAGCAACAGCCACCATTCCGGCGGCTACTGCGACTCCCACCGCAGCTATCCAATGTTTTACTTGTCTCAATTTGTCTCCCTTATGAGAGCTGGAACAGCTGACGGCCCCACCCGCGAGGGGAGCCCCGTCAATTGCTTTGTCTAGCAAGCCATTACAGCAGTAGCTATGTCTTACTCAGCTCCGGCAGGAGTGCTAGCCCACCGGCGACCCCACAGACGCAGGGTGCTCTACTGACCAGGCTAGTCCTGGCAGTGAGTACCGGTCATGGAAAGTAGCACTTCGGAGGTTTGAACCGCCGGATCTCGTGCGGCATGACAGCGCACTGAGTTTCCCCTCCGCCCGCTCGAGCTGTGTGCCGACCCCCCGGACTCGCGCCGCTGCGTTCTCCCTGCGACGATCCGAACCGGTTCCCTTCATGCTTCGCAGCATGCGTTGAGGGATGCGGCCCACGATAGGTGCCTAGGCCACCACCTCCCTTCGCTCGGAAACAAGAGATCCCATGACCGCCGTGCGGCTGATCTGCGCCTGGCCGGCGCTGGCCCTGGCGTTCGACCCGCCGTTCGAGCTCTCGCTCGTCGGAGCGGTCGGCACGGTCATCGGCGCGCTCACGACCTCGGACTCGATGGTCGTGAGCGAGGGCGACGAGTAGAGGAAGGACGCGGTGAACGACTCCAGCTGCGGCTGGTCGGTCTGCGAGGTCAAGGCGAGCTGCGCCGTGGCGTTGACCTCGACGGTTCCGTTCGGCTCGTCGACGACGGAGGCGGAGACGCTCGTCACCTGGAAGGTCTGGACGCCCTGTCCGGCCTCGAGGGTCGGTTGGACGGTCGCGGTGGAGGCGGACGTCCCGTCAGGCTCCACCTGGTTCGTCACCACCTGGGACACGCCGAACGTCCCCGCCGTCGTCGGCGCGCTGAACGTGCTGATCGAGGTGGTGACACCCTTCGCCGTGCTGGGTGGGTCGGTCGTCACCTGGGTCGCGCCCGTGACCGGCACCGAGGTGAGCAGTGCGCCGCAGGCGGTGCAGACGACGGGCCCGCTGCTCGCCACGCCACCGTTGCCGCCGGTGCCCTTCCCGCCTGTCTTATGTGATCCGCCGCCCGAGTGGTGCTTCCCTCCGCCCGAGTTGTGATGGCCGCCCGTGTGGCCCGAGCCGTGCGATCCGGTCGGACCTGAGCCCTTCGAACCGGTCTGGCTCCCCTGGCCCGAGGTCGGCCGGCCGGCCGGCGTCGAGCCGTGCGAGCCCGAGCCTGACCTGTGTCCCCGCGCAGAGGCGGACGGAACGGAGCGGGACCTCGCCGGGTCGATGACGGCCGGGGAGTGAGCGGCCCCGCTCTGCGCCGCCGGTGCCACGGCAGCCGGCGCTCCCGAGTCCGACCGGGCGTGCGGCACCGAGCTGCTCGGGAAGGCCCTCGGCAGGAGCACGAGGGCCACGATGAGCAGCACGACAACAGCGCCAGCCCGGCCACTCGTCCCGGCGGCGGCTCCCCGGGCCGCGCTGCCCGCACCCGACCCGCTGGCGGCGGCGCCGACGAGGATGCGCCGAAGCGCCTGGCGGGCACGGTGGAGGACGTGCTTGACGTTGTCCGCCGGAATACCGAGCTCCGAGGCGATCTGGGGGAGCGTCTTCTCCTCCACCTCGCGCATCACGAGTGCGGCCCGCTGCAAGGGGCTGAGCAGGGCGAGCGCCTCGCGAACGACCTCGGCGTCCTCGGCGGCGACGACCGGGTCGAAGTCCGGGTCGGCCGACCCGTCCTCAGCCTCGGCCTCGAGCTCGAGCAACATCGGGTGCCTGACCCGCTCGCGATAACGGTCGATGCAGAGGTTGGTGACCACCCGGCGGCAGAACTTCACGGCCTGGATCTCGTCCTCGAGGTCGGGGAGGGCGAGGAAGAGCTTGAGGAACGTCTCCTGGACGACCTCGTCGACGTCGCGACGGTCGTGGAGGTACCGGCTGGCGTGCCGGACGATCGTGTAGCGGTAGCGCATGTAGAGGCCGGAGAAGTCCTGCGGGCCCCGGGAGAGCGGACGCGGTGGGCCGAGCTCGAGCTCGGCGTCGAGGGGAGGACCCGTGACCGCCTCCTCGACGGCGGCGGCGAGGAAGGGGTCCGCGACGACCTCGTCGCGGATCACCCTCTCGTCGCGCACCTTGTCGCCACGTCCCATGCTGCCCCCTGCCTCTCTATACAGTCATGACGTGCGCGACTCGCTCCGGTCGTGGAGAAAGTCGAAAAAATGTCCGCCGATCGTCAAGGCTAGCTTCCAGCAGGGCGTTTGCAGGAAAGAAGCGTCCCGGGCGAGTGGCGAGCCTGGAAGCGGCAGCGGGATTCGTGCGCACGACCCGCCGGGTGGCCGACGCGTCAGAACTTGACGACGACTGTCCTCGTCCGGGAGCTCGAGCCCGAGAAGTTGCTGCTCCCGAAGTAGAGGGCCGTCAGGTGATGTGCTCCGACGGCGAGGGCCTTCGTCCCCAGAGTGCAGCTGCCCCTTCCGTTGACCAGCGTGATCACGCAGCTCGTCCCCGAGATGACGACCGAGCCCACGGGGGTGCCGGAAGCCGCCGCGACGACGACCGTGAGCCGCTCGAGCTGCTCGTGCCCGAAGCGGACGACGGACCTCGACAACTGCAGAGAGGTGGTGGTCGCCTCGGGGCTGAACGTGATCGTCGTCGGGAGCGACGAGACGGCCAGGTAGTCGGTGTCGCCGGCCATGGTGGCCGACACACCGCAGGTGCCGGCGCTCGTCGCGGTCAGGGTCGCGCCCGAGAGCAGGCAGCCGGCGCTGCCCGGGTCCGACAGGACGTAGGAGACGGCGCCGTGGTCCGAGCCACCGCTCGTGGCGAGGCTGAGCGCCCTGCCGTAGGTGCCGGTCGTCGTGGTGATCGTGAGCGGCGCCTGATCGGTGGGCCCGAACGTCACCGTGGTCGGCGGCGAGGAGACCGGCAGGTAGTCGCTGTCGCCGGCCATGGTGGCCGTCACTGTGCAGATGCCGGCGCTCGTCGATGTGAGGGTCGCTCCGGAAGCGGCACAACCGGCCGTCCCGGGATCGGTCACCGAGTAGGTGACGGCGCCCCCGTCTGAGCCGCCGTTCGTCTTCAGGGCGATCGGCGTCCCGTAGATGCCGGACGTCGAGGTGAGCGCGAGGGGAGCCTGATCTGCCGGACCGAACGTGATGAGGGTCGGGGGCGAGCTGACCCCGTTGTACGAGGCGGTCACCACGCAGCTGCCGGCATGCGTCGTGACGAGCTCGGTGAGGTCGCTCACCGAGCAGCCGGCCGTGCCCGGGTCGGTCACCATGTACTGCGGCAGGCCCCCGGAGACGCCGTAGACCTGGAGGCGGAGCGGCGTGCCGAAGGTTCCGTTCCGGGTCAGGATCGTGATCGGGCCCTGGGCCGAGCCGCCGGAGGCGATGCCGAACTCGCCGATGGCGAAGCCGTCCGCGACGTAGCTCAGCGAGACGGTGATGCTGCTCAGGGTCACCGACCCGTCGGTGTAGAAGCCGAAGTACTGCGCCCCTCCGTCGCCGCTCACGTCGATCGACGACGGCGACAGGCTCGACTCGTCGGAAGCGAGGGCCGATGCGGTCACCGCGAAGTCGCCGAACTGTTCCGGCTCGACGTAGAAGGAGAACGCCGTCGTCCCGGCAGGGAGCGTGATCGTGGCAGAGTCGTCCTCGGTGGAATAGACGTCGCCCTCGTACCCGTTGCTCCACGTTGCCCATTCGTCGTCGATCACGGTGTGGAAGAGATTTGGCGAGAACGAGATGCTTGAGCCGAGCGGGCTCGCGACCGACGACACATCGACGTCGAGGGTCTGCGGGTCAGCCCCGAAGGGCGTCATCGTGTAGCCGCCGAGTGTCGACGGGGGGGCGCCCGTGCCGGGCGAGCTGTCGAAGCCCAGGGTGGCGGCGTCGGCTGGCGCTGCGCCGATGAGCACGGACACTCCCGCGAGAAGGGCGACGGCCGAGGCCGAGGCGACGACGTTCCAGGACCGACGCCTGGCCTTGGGCCCCACCGACATTGCTCCCCCTCTTTCACACCCAGCCGTGCAGGCCGAGCCCGCCTCGCCTCGGAGGCTTCTTGCCATCGTGCCGGACAACCCGTCCAGTTGGCAACACCTCAGCCGCTCTGTCGTGAGTGTCGGCTACTCATTCCCGGCACGTTCCGTCGGGCCCGCCGCAGGCGGCTCGGGTGAGGCGCGGGTGAATTGAGCAATCGGTACTCATGACCCCGCCCTCGCCGAGGCAGACGATGTGCTCGAGGGAGGTCGAGATGGGTTTCTTCAGGGACATCCACAGGGTTGGCCAACAGGCAAAGGAGGCCGGTCGCGGCGCGGCCGACGCCCCCGCCGAGAGGCTGGCGGCGCTGAACAGGCGACTCGCCCAGGCCAACGCTGCGCTGACGGCTCCGCCCTCCGACTCCGTCGACGCGAGCGCTCGGATCGTGGCCGTCCGCGGCGCTACCGGGATGCTCAACTCGGATCCCATCGTGCCCGTCGAGCTCCTCATCCTCGAGGTCGGAGCGCCGCCGCGCCCGCTCTCCACCTCCGTCATCGTGCCGGTCACACAGCTCGCCCGGATCCACGCGGGTTCGACCGTCCCCGTGAAGCTCAGCACGTCGAACCCCGAGGTGGTGGCCGTGGACTGGGAGGCCATCGCCTAGCCCCGGCCGCTCGCGAGCGGCGGCGTTGTCAGCTGGTCGCGCGGTGGCATATATTGATGCGATCAGCTGATGCTAAGATGTCACAGTGAGGACGACGATCAGGGTCGACGACGACCTGTACCGCCAGATCAAGGAGAAGGCCGCCCGCAGCGGGCGTCCCGTCGCTGCCCTCATCGAGGACGCGCTGCGCAGCAGCCTGCTGAGAGGACCCAGCGAGGCGGGTGAGCCGGTACGACCCTTGCCGACGTACGGCAGCCAGGGCACCCTGCCCGGGGTGGACCTCGCCGACAACGCCGCTCTCCTTGAGCTGATGGAGGAGAACGTTCCGGTCGATGCACGCCGTTGACGTCAACGTCCTCGTCTTCGCCCATCGGCCCGACGCCGACGGGCACTCCCGGTACCGCGACTGGCTCGAGGCCGCGCGGCTCGGAGAGGAGCCGCTCGGTGTGAGCGACGTGGTGCTGAGCGGTTTCGTCCGCATCGTCACCCATCCGAGAGTGTTCAAGGACCCATCGCCGCTGGAGGTGGCGGTGGGTTTCGCCGACATGCTGAGGGCGTCGCCGGCGTCGGTGCCCCTCAGGCCAGGGCCTCGCCACTGGGGTCTGTTCACAGGGCTGTGCCAGCAGACCGGCGCGAGGGGCAACCTCGTGCCCGACGCCTTCCTCGCCGCGCTCGCCATCGAGAGCGGGGCGACCTGGATGACAGCCGACCGCGGCTTCGCCCGGTTCGCCGGGCTCCGCTGGGCGCACCCGCTCGACTGAGGAGCAGCCCGGCGGCGGGGCGGCTCCGGGCTCGGCTGTTGTGCATCCCGGCAAGGTACGGTCGCCCTCGACGTCCGAGTCGACCCTGCACGCCACTACCGACCTCGCAACGCCGTCCTCCGGCGCGCGGCCCGCAGCATGGCCCGGGCGGCGTTCGCGCCACAGGCACCGTGAACCCCTCCGCCCGGGTGCGCCGACGAGGACGCCAGATAGAGACCATCGACAGGCGTCGCCGGGCCACCCCTCCCGATGGTCGGGCGAAACACGACCTGTTGGTGCAGCTGGGCCGTCCCGCCGTTGAGGGCGCCGCCCATGAGGTTGGCGTTGGCGGCCTCGAGATCGACCGGCGTCTGCACATGGCGACCGAGGATCGTGGCCCGGAAGCCCGGTGCCCGGCGCTCGACCTCCTCCTCCACTCGTGCGACGAGCCGGTCGACCGTCTCGCCCTCCCATGAGACGGCCCCGGGCGACACGATCGGATTCGGCACGTGCGTGTAGCCCCAGGCCGTCTCGGTGCCCTCGGGTGAGCGGGTGGGGTCTGCCCTGCTCATCTGCCCGAGGAGGATGAACGGGTCCGCCGGGAGCCGGGCGGCCGCAAGGTCGGACGAGAAGCGCGCCAGGTGATCCATCCCTTCGCCGAGGTGCACCGTGCCGGCCCGGCGCGCCACTGGGTCGGTCCAGGGGATCGGCTCGCTCAGTGCCCAGTCGACCTTGAGCGTGCCGTGGTCGAGGTCGAACCGGTCGAGGTCGCGGACAAACCGGCCCGGCAGGTGATCCGCACCAACGAGCGAGCGGTACAGCTTCGGCGCGATCACGTCGGCTGCGATGCCGCCTGTCGCCGCGACGAGCTCGCCGCCGGCGAGGCGGACGCCGGTGGCTCTCCCGTTCTCGACCGTGACGGCCCTCACCTCCGCCCCGCAGCGCACCTCTCCTCCCGCCGCTTCGAGGCGCCGCACCAGTGCGTCGGTGAGCGCCCCCGACCCGCCTTCGGGGACCGGGAAACCGACGGTCTGGGCGAGCATGGCGAGCAGCCAGCCGAAGAGGCCGCTCAGGGCGCTCTCGGGTGCGAGGTCGGTGTGGAGGGCGTTGCCGGCGAGCAGCATCGAGGCGCCCTCGCCACAAAAGCGCTCGGCGGTGAGGCGGCGCACAGGCATCAGGGCGGTGCGGGCGAACTCCAGCAGGGCATGGGGGCGGCGCAACCGCCCGGCCAGGCGCAACGAAGCCCCCACTGGCGGGAAGGGCCCGAGGAAGGTCTCGACGACGGCGTCGCCGACGACGTTCCACTCCTCGACGAGCGAGCGCCAGGCATCGCCGTCGCCGTCGGCGAAACGGTCCACGCTCTCCGCCGTCTCGCTCACGTCGAGGGAGACGGCCGCAGCCCTGCCGTCTCCGAAGACGTGCGCAAGCGGGACCTCGGCCTTTCGCCACACGAGGCCGTGATCCTCGAGGTGGAGCCCGCGGATCGCCGGCGAGACGGCGGCGAGGGGGTAGAAGGCGCTGAAGAGGTCGTGAGAGAAGCCCGGGACCGTGAGCTCTCCCGAGCGGACGGCGCCGCCGGGGTACGGCTGTGCCTCGAGCACGACGACGCCCCATCCTGCGTCGGCCAGCATGTTGGCTGCGACGAGCCCGTTCGGGCCGGCGCCGATGACGATGGCGTCGGTCATGGCGCCGCCTGCACCGCTGGCGCCGATGGCGCCGCCTGCGCCGCCCTTCCTGCCATCGCAGGCGCTCCCTTCGCTGAGGTTCGCTGCGCGAACGGTGGAACCTTCTCTATCACCGTGGGTGCCAGCCCCCCTTCACGACACCGGCCCGCACCCTTGGCCGGCGGGCGGACCCCGCGTAGGGTCAACGCATCGAGGCCGCGGCTTCGCTCCGGTGTGGAGCGGTCAGGGCCCGTGGGGGGTGACGTCGTGCGCATCGAGTCGTCGGTCACGTCTGTCTCGTGGATCCCTTCCGAGGCGATCTCGGGCATCGCCACGAGGCTCCCTTTCGACAGGGGGATCACCCACTACGACGACCCTCCGCCCGACGTCGTCACCGACCTCGGCGAGCTCCAGCGGGCCGGGCGCTTCCGCTTCGCCAACGAGCTGCGGGGCTACGTCGACGTGGAGGACGGCCGCATCGTCGGCTGCGGCCAGTCGGGCGGGGGGCAGATCTGCTCCACCACGGTCGCTCTCGGGAGCCGGACGGTCGTCTTCCAGCCGGTGGCACTCCCTGACCTCCGGCCGGAGCCGTCGGTGAGCGACCACGAGGTGACGTTCCGCCAGACGGCGGGCGGGCGCACCGGGCTCCCGGCGCCCCGCCGGGTGCGCCGAGCCCCGTACGTCCAGTTCTCGGCCCCACTCGCCTGGACGTCGCTCTCACTTACGATCAGGGCCGACGGCACCTCGAGCCACGAGGTCACAGGGGCGAGCCCCTTCCCGCGTCACTGGGTGTACGACCACACGGGCGCCGTCTGTGAGAAGAGCGGCCTGATCGACTTCTCCACCTGGTGGCGGCGGGCGTTCGGCCGCCACAGCCCGTGGGGCGATCGGGACTCCCCGGCGCTCACGACCGAGGTCGAGACGGCGCTCGAGCGTGAGGCCTCGTCGCTGATCATGCGCGGGAGCGCGGGTCGACCGGAGATCCGGACCGTGAAGGCAGGCACGGCGATCCTCGAGCAGGGCACGCCCGGCGCCGAGCTCTTCCTCCTCCTCGACGGCGTGGCCCGGATCGAGGTCGACGGGGAACGTCTCGCCGAGTGCGGCCCAGGCTCGATCCACGGAGAGCGCGCCGTCATAGAGAGCGGCGTGCGGACCGCCACGGTGCGGGCGGTCACCGATTGCAAGATCGCCGTCGTCCAAGGGACCGACGTGGATCCGGCGATCCTGACGGAGTTGAGCAAGGGCCACCGCCGCGAGGAGAGCCGGTGAGATGTCCGAGACGATCACGGTCTTCCTCGCCGACGACAGCCTGATCGTCCGCGAGGGCGTTCGAGCGCTGCTCGGGCTCGAAAGAGACCTCGAGATCGTCGGTCTGGCCGCCGATTACGACTCGCTCGTCGCCGAGGCCGAGCGCCTCGCGCCGCACGTCGTGGTCACCGACATCCGAATGCCGCCGAGCTTCCAGCGCGAGGGGATCGAGGCCGCCCACGAGATCAGGCGGCGTCACCCCGGCACCGGAGTCGTCGTGCTGTCGCAGTTCGACGACCCCGAGTACGCCATCTCCCTCCTCGAGGAGGGGTCGGCCGGCTACGCCTACCTGCTGAAGGACCGCGTCGCAGAAGGAGACCAGCTGGCGCGGGCGATCCGTGCCGTGGCGGCGGGCGGCTCCGTGCTCGACGACGCCATCGTCGAGGCGATGGTGCACCCGGTGACCGATGCCGGTGAGCTGACCGAGCCCGAAGAGGTGCTGCTGCGCCTCGTCGCCGAGGGCCGGCCCATCAAGGCGATCGCCGCCGCGCTCCACACGACGGCTGCGGCCGCCGTCGACGACGTGGAACGCCTGTTCCTCAGGATCGCGAAACAGGCGAGCAGCGGCAGCCAGAGCTCACTTCGGCGCCTGAGGATGCTGCACGAGGCGATCGTCGACCGCGAGGAGCAGGGCGAGAGCCTGAGCCGCCTCCTCCCCGGTGGCGTGTCCGAGCTCGTCATCGACCACGGGGGCCGTATCGGCGAGACGACGGAGCTCGTCGTGAGCGTCCTCATGTCCGACATCCGGGGCTACTCGACCATCGCCGAGCAGACGGACCCGAGCGCCCTCGCCCGGCAGCTCAACGTGCACCGGGCCGAGATGAACCGGGCGATCCTCGACTGCCAGGGGACCGTCATGCAGTTCGTGGGGGACGCCGTCATGGCGGTCTTCGGAGCGCCCGTGCCGATCGATGACCACGCCGGGCAGGCTGTCCGGGCGGCCGGTGCCATGCACGCCGCTCAGGCGGCCGTGAACCGCCGCTGGGAAGCCGAGGGCCTTCCGCCCTTCGGGCTCGGCATCGGTGTCACGACCGGGCCGGTGGCCGCCGCCCTGCTCGGCTCCGAGGAGCGCCTCGAGTACACGCTCGTCGGCGACACGGTGAACCTCGCCCAGCGGCTCCAGCAGTGGGCCGAACCCGGCGAGACGGTCATCAGCGAGCCCACGTACCGGGCGCTCGACGCCCCGCCACCTGCCGAGGAGCTGCCGCCGGCCCTCGTGAAGGGGCGGGCCACGCCCGTGGCGGCCTGGCGCCTCGCGGCCACCCTTCCCGATGCCGAGGAGGCGCTCACATGCCGGTGATGGAAGCCCGCGACCTTCGCAAGACCTACGAGTCCGAGGGCGTCCCCGTGCGGGCGCTGAGGGGCCTCGACCTGAGCGTGGAGGCCGGCGAGTTCGTCGCGGTGATGGGCCCGTCCGGCTGCGGCAAGTCGACGCTCCTCAATCTCGTCGCCGGGCTCGACGCCCCCACCGACGGCGACGTGCTCGTCGCCGGCGAGTCCCTCAAGGGCAAGAGCGAGGACGCCCTGGCGCGCATGCGACGCGAGCACATCGGCATCGTGTTTCAGTTCTTCAACCTCCTCGAAGGCCTCTCGGTCATCGAGAACGTGACGTTGCCGGCCCTCGTGGCGGGCGCCAACAGGCGCTCCGCCGAAGCGGGGGCCCGCAACCTGCTCGACCTCCTCGGGCTCGCCGACAAGGTGGACTCCTCTCCCGGCCAGCTCTCGGGCGGCCAGCGCCAGCGGGTGGCGATCGCCCGGGCGCTCGCCAACCAGCCCACGCTGTTGCTTGCCGACGAGCCGACCGGTTCGCTCGACTCGGCCGGCAAGCTCGAGATGATCGAGCTCTTCCGCAGGCTGCACGCCGGTGGCCAGGCGATCCTGCTCGTCACCCACGACGAGAGCGTGGCGGCGGCGGCGGGCCGCGTCGTGTCCATGCGCGACGGTCGGCTCGAGAGCGACACCGACCGCGGCGCTCCGGGCGAGCCCGAAGGCATGGCCGCCCCGCTCGTGCTGTGACCGACGTGCGCCTGGCCGCGGAGTCGGGCCCGCTCACGGCACCACGCGACGAGAGCGGAGAGATCGTCGCGACGCCGCGGGCGCGGGCGCCTCGCGTCGCCGCCTTGGGGCTCTCGGCCGTGGCCCTCGCCGCGGTCGCCGGCTCGCTCGTCGTGACGGCTCCCGGGGTCGGGCTCGGGCCAGGCCTCGTGGGCGGGATCGTGGTCGCCTTCGTGGCAGCAGGGCTCTTCGCCTTCGCCCGCAAGCCGGCCGAGCAGCTCGGGCCGGTCGTGCTGCTCGTCGCCGCCCTGGCGGGACTGGCCATGCTGGCGCGCGCCCTGACGCGGGTCGGGACGGCCGGAGGGATCCCGTCGTGGCTCGTCGCCTCCGCCCGCCTCGTCGGCCTGCTCGCCGAGGGATTGGTGCCGATGGCCGCCATGCAGTTGCTGCTCGGGCTTCCCGACGGCACGTGCCGGCTGAAGCGGCGGGTCCTCGCGGGGGGGTACCTGGCGGGCGCGCTCGTCGGTCTCGTGATCTGGCTCCGGCGGCCCACCCTCGGGCTGTGGCCGATCTGGACGGAGACGGTCCTCGTCCTCGCCGTCGGGATCATCGGGTCCTCCCGGCGCTACACCCTCGCCCACGGCCTCGAGCGCCGCAGGATGCAGTGGTTCGGATGGGCAGCCGTGGTCGAGTGCGGGCTGCTCGTGCTCGCCGTCGGGACCCGCTTCCTCTGGGGGTGGCCGACCGACGTCTCGCTCGTGCTCGCGGTCTCGCTCACCCCCTACGCCCTCGCCGTGGCGATCTGCAGCTCCCGCCGGTACGAGGAGCGGGTGGAGGCCCTCCTCTCCCCCACGGTCGCCGTCGTCTCGGTGCTCGCAGTCGCCGTCCTCGTCACCCTCGTCGTCTTCGTCGGCTACGGCCCCGCGCTCGACGGGAGAGACCACCTCGTGCTCGGCCTGGCGGTGCTGGCGTCGGTCGTCGTGGCGATCGCGGCTCGACCCGTCCGGTCCGTCACCTCCCGCCTCGCCGCATCACTCACGAGCGGCGAACGACGGGAGGCGTCCGAGGTGCTGCACACCTTCGGCACGCGCCTGTCGAGGGCGGTGCCCATGGACGAGCTCCTCCTGCACGCGGCCGAGACGCTCCAGGCGACGCTCGGTCTCGAGCGGGCCGAGATCTGGACCGGGTCGGACGGCCGGCTCGAGCGGACCGTCGCGATCCCCTCGGCCGGGCCGGCGACGATCATCCTCAGCCCGGAGGAGGAGTCCGTCGTCGCCAGAGCCGGCGTCTCCGGCCGGGCGTGGCTCGAAGTCTGGCTTCCGAGCCTGGTGGCGGGTGACGACACGGCCCCCGTGCGGGTCGCGCCGGCGACGCACTCCGGCCGCGTCCTCGGCCTGATCGTCGTCGGCAGGCGTCCGGGCGGCGAGTCGTTCGGCGTCGAGGACGACGCCATGTTGAGCGAGCTGGCGCGTCAGGTCGGCCTCGCCTTGCAGAACGTCGCCCTCGACTCGGCACTGCAGGCCTCGCTCGACGAGGTGCGCCGCCAGGCCGAGGAGCTCCAGGCGTCACGAGCCCGGATCGTGGCGGCATCCGACGCCGCCCGCCGCCAGATCGAGCGCAACCTGCACGACGGCGCACAGCAGCATCTCGTCGCGCTGGCGGTCAACCTCCGGCTGGCCCGGCGGCTCGCCAACACAGATCCGGCGGCTTCCGCCGAGCTGCTCGACCAGCTCGGCGAGGGGTTGAACGACGCCGTCCAGGAGCTGCGGGCCCTCGCGCACGGCATCTACCCCCCTCTTCTCGTCGACCGTGGCCTCGAGGAGGCGCTCCGGTCGGCGGCGGGCCGCTCCCCCATCCCGACGGATGTGGAGGCGGCGGGTCTCGGCCGCTACAGCGCCGAGGAGGAGGCGGCCGTCTACTTCTGCTGCATGGAGGCCCTGCAGAACGCCGGCAAGCACGCCGGGGAGGGGGCGACCGCTGCGATCAGGGTGTGGGAGGAGTCCGGTGGGCTGCTCTTCGAGGTGAGCGACACCGGGGTGGGCTTCGACACCGGCGCGTTCAGGCGGCGCGGAGCGGGTTTCGTCAACATGAGCGACCGGGTGGGGGCGATCGGCGGCACGGTGCAGGTCTGGTCGGCACCCGGCCGGGGCACGACCGTGTCGGGGCGCCTGCCGATCAGCCGCTGAGGGGGCCGTTCTTTCCGGCTGAACGATCCCGCCAGACGGCATCGAGCACGTCGGGGCCGAACCGCTCCTTGTGGACGTAGGCGATCGCCCCGCACGAGCGGGCGTCGCTCGGCAGGTCGGCCTCGTCGTAGGTGGAGAGGAGCACGACGCTCGCGTCGGCGTCTTCGCCGACGATCCGGCGGCTCGCCTCGATCCCGCTCATCCCGTCCATGTTGATGTCCATCAGGATGAGCGCGGGCCGCAGGCCCGCTGCGAGCGCCACCGCCTCCTCACCCGAGGTCGCCTCGCCCACCACCTCGAAACCCGGCGTGGCCCTCACCACCGCCCGCGCCGCGGTCCGGAACGGCGCCTGGTCGTCGACGATCAGCACAGAGACCGCGGCGCGGTCATCTGCGCGCTCGACCGCCTCAGCCATGCCCCGATTGTGACAGCAAGTGCCCGGCCGTCCTATAAGGCCAGCAGGCAGCGGGCGGGGGTGGTAGCACGAATCTCAGTCCGCCGAGAGGAACAGCAGCACCGCCTTCACCCGCCGGTGCACCCCCGGCTCCTCGGTGAGCTCGAGCTTGGAGAAGATCGAGTTGATGTGCTTCTCGACGGCCCGCTCCGACAGCACGAGCGACGCCGCCACCCCGGCGTTGTTCTTGCCCTGCGCCATCTCGACGAGGATCTCGCGCTCGCGGGGGGTGAGCCGCCGAAGCGGCGAGTCGGCCGGTTTGGACCGGGCGGCGACGAGGGCGTCCACCACCTGCGGGTCGATCACCGAGCCGCCCGCGGCGACCTCCCTGATGGCGCTCGAGAGCTGTGCGATGTCCGACACCCGCTCCTTCAAGAGGTACGCCCGCGCCCTCGAGCCTCCGTCGAGGAACGCCAGCGCGTACGCCGGCTCTGAGTACTGGCTGAGCACGACGACACCGGTGTCGGGGTGGCTCCGACGGATCGCCGCAGCCGCCCGGATGCCCTCGTCGGTCCCCGTCGGCGGCATCCTGATGTCGGTCACGACGACGTCGGGATGCTCCTTCTCCACTGCGGCGATCAGCTCGTCGTAGTCGACGCAGGCCGCCGCCACCTCGAGGTCAGGCTCCGACTCCACGAGCCTCACGAGGCCCGAGCGGACGAGGTAGTTGTCCTCGGCCACCACGATCCTGATCGGCACGCCGGAAGGTTACGTCAGGCGACCTTGGCGGCCGGGGAGTTCAGAGGTCGACGACCATCCCCTCGGCGGCGGCTCTGACCGGCCGGGCGGCCTGGTCGAAACCGGCCACGATCGCGTCCAGCTCCTCGTCGGTCCGTTGCGGGTCGTGGTGGAAGAGCAGCAGCTGCTTCGCACCGGCGGCCGCGGCGAGGCCGACGGCGTAGCCGCAGGCGCTGTGGCCGAACGAAGCCCGGGACGGCAGCTCCGCGTCGGTGTACTGGGCGTCATGGAGGAGCAGGTCGCAGTCACGGGCCAGGGCGAGGGCCGAGTCGTGGTAGTCGCCGAGCCCTTCCGGCCCCGGGCCGAGCACGGTCGGGCAGTGGTCGGACATGTAGGTGACCACCGCCGAGCCGTCGGAGACCCGGTAGCCGAACGTCCGCCCGCCCTTGTGCGGGATCTCGAGTGCTTCGACCGCGAAGCCTCCGAGCTCGTGGCGGCCCTCCTCCAGCGAGGAGAAGCGCCAGGTGCCGCGCAGCTCGGCGGGCGTGATCGGGAAGTGGGGCGGCGACATCGAGCGGGCGAGGACGTCGCGGGCGTCGCCCTGGGCGGGGATGTACAGGTCGACCTCTGCGTCAAGACGGTCGCCCGCGGTGAAGAACGGCAGGCCCTGGGTGTGGTCCCAGTGCAGGTGGCCAAGCAGGATGACGCCGCGGAACGGCCCTGGCGCGAGCAGCCTGCTCACCTGGCGGATGCCCGTGCCGGCGTCGAGGAGGAGCGTCGGCCGGCCGCCGTCGGGGGAGAGCGCGACACAGGAGGTGTGCCCGCCGTAGCGGACGAAGTCCGGGCCGGGCGCCGGCGTGGAGCCTCGGACGCCGCAGACGGTGACACGCACGGGCGGCGAGGCTACTCAGCGGGCGATCTGCGCGAGGGGACGGGGTACCAGCACGAATCCAGGACACCGGCTGTCATCCTTTCGCCGCAAGCGGCCGGCGAAGAGAATCACTGCAGACCGAACTGGGGGGTTCATGCAGGCAGAACGACTCCTCTATCTCGCGGAGCTCCGCCGCAGGTGGAAGTCCTGGTTGGCGCTCGGCCTGCTCGTCGCCGTCATCGGCGGTGCGGTTCTCGCCGCGACGGCGGCAGGGCGCCAGACGTCGTCGGCGTTCCCCCGCTTTCTCCAGAAGTACGGCATGGACGCAGAGACCTTCTCGCCCAAGCCGATTCCACAGTTGACCTCCCTGCCCGAGGTGGCGTTCACCGAGCGGCAGCCCTCCTACTTCAACGGGAACGCCACCGTCGGCCACCAGACCATTCCGCAGGCGGATGTGAGCCTTGCCGGCATCCCGGCGCACGAGCGCCGTCCTCTGTTCAAGCTCTTGTCGGGACGGATGCCGTCGGCACCCGACGAGGCGTTGGCGTCGTTCCTGCTCGCCCAGCAGTACGGCGTGCACATCGGCTCGGTGATCAAGGTGCCGCTCTTCCTGCCGAGCCAGCTGAACCAAGCTCTGTTCTCCTCGAGCGTCCGCCCGCTCGGGCCGACGGCAACGCTCCACGTTGTCGGCTTCGAGGTGGACATCAACGATTTCCCGTACAGCAATCCGTCGTACTCGATCCTCGTCGGGCCGGCCTTCGCCCGGCAGTACCGCGGCCGGTTGATCGCCTTCACCGCGACCTACGTGTGGCTGCGTCACGGCAGCGCCGACGAGGCCGCCTTCGCCGCACAGCAGGGCAAGCTGCCCGGTGAGATCTATACGAGCGTGCTCGGTCCGGCGACGGCGGGGGTCGAGCGGTCGATCCATCCGCAGGCGGTCGGATGGTGGCTGCTCGCCCTCCTGGTGGGGTTGGGGGGCCTGGCCGTCGTCGGTCAGGCGCTCGCCCGTCAATCCCTCGTCGAGTCCGAGTCGTTCCCGACGTTGCGTGCGCTCGGAGTGCGGCCCCTGCAACTGCTTCGGCTCGGCCTGGCGCGTACCGTGACCGTCGGCGTCATCGGAGCTCTTGGTGGGGTCGGTCTGGCGTGGGCGCTCTCCCCCCTCACCCCGGTCGGTGAGGCAAGGGCGGCCGAGCCGATCCAGGGGTTCTCCTTCGACAGCCTGGTGCTCCCGCTTGGCGCACTCGCGGTCGTGCTCGTGACGGGGATGCTTGGCGCGCTGTCCGCCTGGCGGGCCGCCAAGTCGTCCTTCTCAGCGACCATCACCGACCCTGCTTCAGCGCGCCCTATGGCTCTCTTCGGCCGGTTCCGGCGGGTCGGCGGCGCACCAACTGCGTTGGTGGGCACCCGACGTGCGTTGGAGCGCGGTCGGGGGCGGTCAGCTGTCCCCGTGGTCACGGCGCTGCTCGGCGCAGGCCTGGCGGTGACCGCGCTCGTCGCGACGGCGGTGTTCGGTGCCAGCCTCACAAAGCTCACACGCACCCCGAGGCTCTACGGACGAGACGCCCAACTCTCGCTGACACAGGGCGGCCTCACAGGTCACCAAGCCCTTTCCTTCGTGAGCGCGGTCGAGCGCTACCCGGGCGTCAACCGTGTCTCGTACGGGCTGAACGGGCTGTTCGTGGACATCAGGAACACGGCCGTGCAGGCGCTGCTCGTGCGGGTGCCGCGTGGACCGGGGCTGCTCTCCACCGTGACCGGCCGGCTCCCGTCAGGCCCTGGTGAGGTCGCCCTCGGCACGACGACGCTGCGGCAGTTCGGCGCCAAAGTCGGATCGTCGATCTCTGTGGGCGTCGACGGACCGGACGGCCAACGGGCTGCTCTCATGAGAGTCGTCGGCACAGCCGTCTTCCCGACGGATCTCGGTACCGGTGGACTCGGCGTCGGGGCGATCATCACGGTCGGCGGCGCCGTCGATCTCGCCTGCGGGCCCGACGGTCTGCACTCAGCCTGCGGACACCGTGCGCTGTCACACCTCGAGCAACAGTCCTTTTGGGGAGTGCTGGTCGGCGTTTCGCAGGGGCCGGCGGGCAGACGAGCCCTTGCGGCACTGAAGGTCCGCTTTGCGTCCTACGTCAGTCTGGCGAGCCCGCCGACGTTCCTCGCGAACTTCGGCGAGGCGGTGAACTTCCCACTGTTGCTCGGCATCGCGCTCGCTCTCTTCGGCGCGGCCACCTTCACGCACCTGATCATCGTGAGCGTGTTGCGCAGGCGTCGTGACGTGGCGTTGCTGAAGGCCCTCGGCTTCGTCCGGCGCCAGATCGTCTCGACCGTGTGCTGGCAGGCGAGCATCGTCGCCCTCGCTGCCGTCGGCATCGGCACCCCGCTCGGTATCGCGCTCGGCCGCGTCGTGTGGCGCGCCTTCGCGTTCAACCTCGGCGTCGTCCCGCTCGACGTCGTCCCGGGGCTCCTCGTCGCCGGGCTTGCGGCGGGGATGCTGGCCGGGGCCAACCTCCTCGCCCTTCTGCCGGCGGTGGCGGCCGCCCGGCTCCGCCCCGCCGTTGCCTTGCGGGAGCCCTGAGCCGTCGGCGCCCCTTCAGTCGGACGACCTGTGGACGCCGTCGCTCCCCGGCGGGTCCCTTGGTGAGTTAGGGCCCGCATGGTGCCGTTTCCCACCAAGTGACGCGGCGGGGCGCTCCGGCGGGTCCCTTGGTGAGTTAGGGCCCGCATGGTGCCGTTTCCCACCAAGGGACGCGGCGGGGCGCTCCGAACAACTGGCTCCCGTACGAAACCCCCTCGATCCGCGACCGGGACGGCCGTCAGCCGGCCGGTAGCCCCGGCGACCGTCGGTCGGTGGAGGCGGTTGGCGCTGGTGGGGCTGTGCAGTAACGGCTGATCCGTTGCGAATCAGTAACGGCTGATGTGTGACACCTCGTTCAACGATTCTTGCGTGTCGGCTGTCGCTCTGCCCTCTTCTTGCGCACCACCCCCTTCGAGCTCCGAAGGACCGTCTTCAAGAGCTCGGCTCCGCACCAGGCCTCGAGGAGGCCCTCGGTCACCCTCACGTCGACGACCGAGCCGGCACGGTGCTTTCCGACCGAGAAGACCTGGTTCGAGACAGAGATGGTCCCATTGGCGGAGACGACCCGGCTCACCCAGTCGTCACCGCTGCGGTCCGTGTCGAACGCCGAGCGGTCAAGGGCGAGCTCGGGAGCGGTCGTGGCCGTCCTTGTTGCGAAGCGCTCGGCCGGCACGGCCATGGCGATGGCTCGGTGCGGGCGCAGCGTGTTGTACTCGACGACGAAGGCGTCGAGGGCGGCCTGGGCGGCCTCGAGGGACGGAAAGAGCGAGCCGGCCGAGAAGAACTCGGTCCGAAGGGTCCGGTGGAAGCGCTCGATCTTGCCCGTCGTCGTCGGCGAGGCCGGCGCCGTGAGGCGGTGGGCGATGCCGTTCTCCCGGCAGATCTTGTCGAAGAGCACCTCGATCGGGCGAAGCGAGAAGCGGCCTGTGAAGACCTTGCCGTTGTCGGTGAGGACCTCCTCCGGCACCCCGTGGGTCTCGAGGGCGGCCACGAAGTGGGCGCAGACCGCTCGCCCGGTCGCCCGGGCCATCACGCCGGCGCAGACGCAGTAGCGGGAGTGGTCGTCGATGCCCGTGAGGATCTTCGCCTCGGTGCCGTCGGAGATGAGCAGGCCTCCGACCACGTCCATCTGCCAGAGCTCCATCGGGCGTCCCCGCTCCCAGCGCTTGTAGGCCGGCAGGCGCTTTCGCGTCCCGCGCGCCTCGATGAGGCCGTGGCGGACGAGGGCGCGGTAGATCGCCATGTGCGAGGGAACGCCGCCCCCGGCCGACTCACGGCCCAGCTGGTGCTGCAGTCGGATGGGTCCCCAACCCGGATGAAGCCGGCGCAGCTCGAGGACCCGTGCCTCGAGCTCGGCCCTCATCTGGTGAGGGACGTGGGCCGGGCGGTGGGACCGCTCGGCGAGGCCTTCGAGGCCCTCTTGCTCGTAACGGGCCATCCAGCGGTACAGGCTCTGGCGGGACACGCCCACCTTCTCTGCCACCTCGCTCACGGCGAGGCCGTCCCTGATGACCGCGATGACTGCGTCGTAACGCTGTTCCACCTTGCTTGGCTCCCGGAGCACTCTCGGCCACCTCCTCGGCCGAAGCCGAGATCGATGGCGTCGAGGTGTCAACCATCAGCCGTTACAGCGTCACGGATCACCCGTTATCGCGTTCCAGATCAGGCGTTATCGATCTGTCACGCGTCAGCCGTGATCACACA
>Ga0209168_10000371_pt1 | contig 46709 bp, 38 predicted proteins | sample Coa_R1_FD_187156 | JGI IMG/M metagenome (GOLD analysis project Ga0209168, IMG submission 187156) | Surface soil microbial communities from Centralia Pennsylvania, which are recovering from an underground coalmine fire - Coalmine... | ecosystem: Environmental > Terrestrial > Soil > Unclassified ...
TGTCGAAGGAGCGATACTACAGGCCAATGTAACTCCCGCCGAATCGAACCCATTCGACGGTGTGATCGTAACGGTCGAAGTGGCGGACTGGCCGGATGATACGGAGGATGGTGACAGACTCGAGGCGGAAAGGCTGAAGTCTGCGGTAACGTTGACTGCACTCGAAGAGCTCGCGTTGAAGTTGCCGTTGCCGGGGTAAGCGGCGGTTATGTGGTGCGTACCCGCGGTGAGGGCAAAGGTTGAAAAGGCAGCGACTCCGCTTCCATTTAAAGTTGAGGTTCCGATTTGCGTTGCACCGTCCATGAAATTCACGGTTCCAGACGGCGTTCCCGCGCCAGCGGTGCTTACAGTGGCAGTTAAGGTCAGCTCGGGTGAATTAGAACTGGATTTCAGTAGGGTGGTACTGCTTATCTTTTGTGCGGTTGTCGTTACGACTTGGCTCAGGACCGGCGAGGTACTGATGTTGAAGTTGGTATCGCCGCTGTAGGCGGCCGTGATGTTGTGTGTGCCAAGACCCAGCGTCGAGGTCGTGAATGCAGCCACTCCGCTACCGTTGACAGCGGAAGTACCGAGCGTAGTTGTTCCATCCATGAAGGTAACCGTACCGGTCGGCGTGCCGGTCGTAGATGAACTGACGGTGGCGGTGAAAATCACAGATTGTCCTACACCGGAAGGATTCAAGGAAGAGGTGAGAAGTGTGTTGGTACCCGCTGCTTGGACCGTCTGCGTCACGGTGAACGTGTGTGCCTGGAAATTCGCGTCGCCGGAGTAAATCGCAGATACCAAATCCGTCCCCTTCGGCAAGATTGTTGTGCTCAATGAGAATGATCGGTCCACCAAAGGCCCCGAGCCCAGCACAGTGGTCCCGTTCTTCAGAGTTACCGTCCCGGTGGGCGCATTCACTTGAGACACGCTCGCAGCCACGGTCGTCTTAAACGTAACTAATTGCCCATACACTGACGGATTGCTCGAGGACCCGACGATTATCCTGGTGCCTTGCGTGTTGAGCAACAAACTGACCGTATTGCTGACGCCATTCGCAACCGCCAAATCGGACGTTCCACTTCCATTGAAGTCGCCAACGGCTAGCGAGTAGGCTTCAGAGCCCGTACCGAATACCGAAGGCGTCCCGAACGTGCCATCGCCGTTACCAAGAAGGAGACTCACCAGATTTCCCGTAGAGCTTCCCAAAGGAGTGCTACTCAATGCCAAGTCCAGCTTTCCATCGCCGTTAAAATCGGCAGCAACCACGGACGATGGATTGGCGCCTGTGGGATACGCTTTGACGGCTTGAAAGGTACCGTCACCATTTCCCAGAAGCACGCTGACCTGCTGAGTGTGGAAATCTGCCACGGCCAGATCCAGGACGTTGTCTCCATTGAAGTCACCTAGCGTTACCGATAGAGGATTGCCTCCAACCCCGGTCGGGTACGCCACCTGGGTTCGGAACGTGCCGTCTCCGTTGCCGAGCAAAACGCTGGCATTGTTGTCGGTCTCGTTCACGACCACCAAATCGAGTTTGTGGTCTCCATTAAAGTCTCCGACACTCACGGAAATTGGACCATTTCCGGTGTTGTAGCTCACAGCCGACTTAAATGTGCCGTCGCCCCTTCCCAAAAGAACGCTTACTGTGTTGCTGTGGAAATTCGAAACAATCAAGTCCGGTTTGCCGTCACCGTTGACATCTGCGATGGCAACTGACGTAGGTTCAGTTCCCACCGGATAGTCGACGTGGGCTTGCAATGTACCGTCTCCGGCGCCCAACATCACCCCGACGGTATTAGTCGCATAGTTGACAACAGCCACATCCAGCTTGCCGTCACCGTTCAAATCGCCAACAGCAAGGGCGTAAGGATCGGTATTGGTCCCGGTGGAATAATGAGAGGGCGTCTGAAAGGTGCCATCTCCGTTGCCAAGAATGATAGAGACGGTCCCAGGGCCACATGCGGGATAGCTTGGGCAGTTGCTGGTCGCGACCGCAAGATCCAGAGCGCCGTCCCCATTGAAGTCCCCGGTTGCAACCGAGTTCGGATTAGTGCCGGCCGGGTAATCTACGCGGGTCTGGAAAGTACCATCGCCATTGCCGACGAGCACACTTAGGCTGTCGCTGCCGGAGTTGGCTACGATCAAATCCAGTTTCCGATCTCCTTTGAGATCCGCCGCGACAACCGCGTACGGTATATCGCCGGTGCCATAATCGATCGCGTTCTTGAAAGTGCCGTCGCCGTTTCCAAAAAGCACGCTGATCGTATTGCCATTGCCGGCCGTTACCGCGATGTCCAGAGTGCCGTCGCCGTTGAAGTCGCCTACTGTGACGGAGGTTGGGAAAGCAGCGGTAGCATAGTCAACTCTGGTGGGGAAATATCCGTTCCCTTCGCCAAGGAGTACGCTGACGGAGTTGCCTTTCTGATCGGCAATGACCAGATCGAGCTTTCCATCCCCATTGAGGTCCGCAGCAGCAAGCCAAACTGGAGTATTGCCGGTTGGGGACTGAACTTGTGTAAGGAACGTCCCATCTCCCTTCCCCAACAGCACGCTTACCACGTCATTGTTGTTGTTGTTGGCGACTGCAAAATCCAAGAAGCCGTCATTATTGAAATCACCCACTACAACAGAATAAGGATTGAAGCCTGTGTTATAGGCTACCTGCGCCTTAAAAGTGCCTTTACCGGTGCCCAGCAGAACGCCTGCTGTTCCATCGATGGCGTTGGTCACGACAAGGTCTAGGTTGCCGTCGTGATCGAAGTCTGCCGCGGCAATCCCTTGGGGCTTCTTGCCGGTGGCGTAATCCACCTTGGCCTGAAATGTCCCGTCCCCATTACCGAGCAAAACGCTAACAGTGTTACTGCTGGAATTGGTCACAGCGAGATCTAGATGGCCGTCGCCGTTGAAGTCACCCACGGCTACTCCCTGAGGAGTAGATCCGGTGACGTAGTCGACCTTGGCTCGGAAGGTATTATCGCCATTGCCCAAAAGTATGCTTACAGTATTGCCGGAGGAGTTCACTACAACCAGGTCCGACTTCCCATCGCCGTTGAAGTCGCCGATGGCTAAGGCCTGAGGATTCCCTCCAGCAGCATATTGAGGTGCCTCGAGAAATTGACCCGCCTGGGCGATCAGGACGCCTCCCAGTAGTAGGTGAAGTGATACCGCTGAGAGCATGTGCCTCAACATGGAGCCTCCTCAGATTGTCCAGACTCGGCTCACGGGTGCAGGGACAAATGCCCAGCCTTGCCGCTAGAAGCAGAGTCACGAGAGGGAGTATCTAGGGGGAGTTCCGTTCGGGCCGCGGGGGAGAGGCGCATTGCGCCACTAAAACCTGTGTAAGTTACCTTGCGATATCTGAGGTCTTCAATTACCCATTTGGGCTAGTCATATATGCCACGACTAGAACTGGTCTCATAAACCCGGCAGTCCGAGAATTGCCTGTTCGCTTCCGGACATTCTTGTGCCGGCACTGGACACGTCTCAACTCTTACGCTCGCTTGCGGTAATTATTTTGTCCTTTGTTACCAAGCGGTTACACTTTGTACTGGATTGGTAACAGTCCTGCGAGGAGAGACACCGGGCCACGTCACTAGCCGCACAATGTCACACGGCTGTGCGAGCAGGAGGGCGAACCTGAGATGAGCGCACCGGCGCAAGATCTTCGCTACGCGCTGCGGCAGTTTCGCAAGAGTCCGGGATACACCGCAATTATCGTGCTGACTTTGGCTCCCGGCATTGGGGCGAACACGGCCATTTTCACCATCGTCAATTTCCTCTTGCTTCGCCCACTGCCTATCCGAGACCCACAGCAGGTTGTGAACCTGGCATATTCGGAAAAGAGGATGGGCGGCGGGTCGAGCAATGGTTTTTCGTTTCCCGATTTCGAAGACATCCGCCCGCAGACCACAGCCGCCTTCTCCGGAATGACCGCAATCGGCGGCTTCCAAATGGATGGATTAAACCTAAACGGCGAGAACGTAAACCTTTGGTCGGCATACGTCACTGACAATTTCTTCGATGTAATGGGCGTTCAACCTATGCTCGGCAGGTTCTTCCATCCGGTACAAGGCAATTCAGGCGAGACCGACTCTGGCTTAGTTCTCAGTTACTCATTCTGGAAGACGCATTTTGGCGGGGACCGGAACATCATTGGGACAACCGTTTCTGTCAGCGGTCGGCCGGTCACGATTGTCGGAGTCGCGCCCGAGGGTTTCCACGGCTACGCATTCGTCCTCGACACCCAAGGCTATTTGCCACTCCGGCTATACACCTTTAACGGCAGAAAAGATGGATGGACCAACCGAGATGCGTCGGATCTCCTGCTGGTAGCTCGCATGAAGGATGGAATCAGCACCGCTCAGGCCCAGCCGGTCTTGGACGTGGTTGCGGCCCACCTTGCGCGAGAATACCCTCACTATCACGAAGGCATGGCTCTGCACGCCTACCGGCTTGATTCCATCGGCCCCGAAAGCGGGCCGCCCGATCGCACACTTCAGCTGATGGCTGCCGTGTTTCTCGCCCTCGCGGCTGCCGTGTTATTCCTGGCCTGTCTGAATGTAGCGAATCTGTTGCTGGTGCGCGCTACCGTTCGCCAGCGCGAGATTGCGATGCGCGCGGCCTTGGGCGCCGGTCGCGGTCGGATTATGCAGCAGATCCTCATAGAGAGCGGCCTGCTGACTCTTCTCGGCTGCATCTTAGGAATCGGGATTGGTATGATCGCAGCCCGCCTGATGAGTTCCATTCCCACAGGATCTGACCTCCCGGTCGTTCTCGATTTCCATTTTGATTGGCGCGTATTTGCTTACGCTTTTGGGCTAGCTGCTATTGGTGCTCTGGTTGTCGGCGCGGTTCCCGCACTTCGAGCTTCCAGCACGAAACTCGGCGTCCTTCTACACGAAAGCGGGCGCTCCGTCTCGGCTGGTCGGCAACGGTTCCGCAGCGCACTGGTCGTTGCGCAAGTGGCCGGATCATTGATGCTGCTCATTGTCGCAGGGTTATTCGTTCGTAGCCTCGTCAAGGTGCAAACCACAGACTTGGGTTTCGATCCACAGCACGTGATGAATTTCTCGATGGACCCCCACGAGGCAGGCTACAAAGATGACGGAGCCGGCAAGGCCTTCTACCAGAACCTGCTGGAGCGAACCCGTGCACTCCCTGGGATACGTTCTGCCAGTCTTGCCGCTACCGTCCCGATGGGATATTACAGCTACGGCTACCAGGTGAAGGTTACCGGCCGGGATCCTGCCTCGATTGAATACGCCAACAGCAATTCGGTTTCTCCCGGCTACTTTGAAACCATGCAGATTCCTCTGTTGCGTGGGCGCGACTTCAACCGCGCAGACGAAGCCAATTCGGGAAGCGTCGCGGTAGTAAATCAAGCTATGGTGGAAAAGTATTGGCCGCACCAGGATCCGCTGGGCAAGCAATTCATCGCAAATATAGATGACAAGGACCGTTCCCTTGAGATTGTCGGCGTAGTCCAGAGCAGTCACACAACCAGTCCAAGCCAAGCTCCTGGGCCCTACTTCTATACTCTGATCGACCAAAATTACATGTCACCGAAACCCTGCAGGTACGAACAGCAGCCATGCCGGAGTCCTCGGTTCGCGACATCCTCGCGCTCGTCAGAGAACTTGCGCCAGCGCTGCCGGTCTTTGATGTTCAAACCATGTCTCACGCCCTGAAGACCATCAATGGGCTGTTACTTTTTCAAATTGGGGCCGTACTCGCCGCCAGCATGGGCACCCTCGGATTAGTCCTCGCCATTGTAGGCATGTACGGGGTTCTCTCCTACGCCACCGCATTGCGCACTCACGAGATTGGGATTCGAATCGCGCTCGGAGCTCAAACTCCCGAAGTGATTCGCATGATCTTGCGGCAAGGTGTAGTGATCGTTTGCGTAGGACTGGCTGTGGGAATCCTGGCTGCGATAGGGATGGGCAGATTGGTCGAAAGCCTTCTTGTCGATGTACGCAGTACGGACGTGCTAACGTATTCGGTTGTCACGTTGTCACTGGCATGCGTGGCCCTGCTCGCGTGCTACATCCCCGCCCGCCGCGCCGCCAAAGTCGATCCTATTGTGGCGTTGCGGTACGACTAATCGGTCACAAATACTTGAGCAAGATTTGCATGGCACCCGAGACGGACCATCCCAAAAGAAGTTCTCGACACGGTACTCCCAGCGGATGACCAGCCAACGAAAGTGATGGAGCCAAGCGAATAGTCTTTCCACTCGCCAACGTCGGCGATAGCGATGCCGTGGACGCCCGTCTTGAGTTGGCCTTCGTCAGTCTCCGCGATATGGTGCGATCATTTCGATCCCGTAGCGTTCGGACAAATCGCGGCCAGTCGGTCACTGTCGTAGTCTTTGTCGCCGATCAGTCGCGTGGGGAGCGTGTCGAGGAAGCTGTGCCGGAGGACCCTTGCGACAAGTTGGCTTTCGTGTTGTGAAGCGCTTCCGATACTAACGGCAAGAGGAACTGTGATCATCGGAGGGCGATGATTTTCATCCTTTTGCCGCGTTTGGTGGACCCGACCGCGAGACCCGCGCTTTGCCCCCGTGAAGTCAAGAAAGAAAATACCCGGAGGCCCATTCTTAGGCGGGAACCTCCGGGCACAGGCCTTAACAGATTAGGGGGAGGCCTGAAGTCTATTTACTCGCGCCGCTCGCGACTTGCGTTGGTTCCGAGAGTTGCTGTTCAACCACTTGACGCAATGCAGCGTAATCCAATGCTCCACTGAGGTAATGCCCGTTCACGAAGAAACTCGGCGTGCCGGTAATCCCCAGGCGCATACCTTCCTTCCGGTCGCGCTCCACGGCGGCAGCCTGCTCCCCTGAATCTAAACATTTATCGAACTGGTCTGAATCCAGTTTCAAGGCGCGGGCCTGAGCCTTGAGCTGATCTACGTCCAGCTCTTTGCTGTGGAACAGTTCGTCATGAAATTCCCAGAATTTGTTTTGTTTGCTCGCGCAACGCGCCGCTTCGGCAGCCTTCTCAGCACGCGCATGCATAGGCAAGGGGAAGTCCTTGTAAGTGAAGGCAACCTTATCCCCAAAGTCAGCTTTGAGTTTCTTCACATCGGCCGCGACCTTCTGACAATAGGGGCACTCATAGTCGGCAAATTCAACCAGAGTGACTTGCGCCGACTTTGGCCCAAGTACCTGCGCGTCGGCGACATCGACGTTCGCTCGTGGAGGTGCCAGAGCGATCGTTACGGTGGTCTGGGCGCGAAGCGCTTTGACGTAAGCCGCTCGCGCTTTGTCGGTACGCAATTGTCTGATCTTCTCTAGAATCTTCTCGCGCACGGTTTCGTACGGTTGATCGGTCTCCAAGCCCTCGTAGTACACCTTCATCTGATCTTCGCTCGGATCCTTCACTTGCGACTTGATATCGCGGTCGATCAACTGGTCGACAGTAAGATTCTCGCTGGTTGCTTTCTGCTCCAATAACTTTTTATCGATGAGATCCTCGAGTGCCTTACTTTGCGCCTGGTAGTACTGATAGTGAGCCGATAAAAGCTTGGCCGACTCCTGTTGTTCCAGTTCCGCCAGTGTTACTTTGACCCCGCCCACCTCCGCCACGACGGTCGAGTCATTCTGGGCAAGGACGCTTCCAGTGCCTGTCCACAAAAGTGCGGCACCCATTCCGAGTCTTACTAGCATCCGCGAAACCAACATGAGAATCCCCCATTCTCTAGATATTGTTAATGCACCTGCACTGTCTTGATCAGACCTCGCCAGACCGCAAGTCTGCCTGCTGTCTGGCGAGACTGACATTCAGGTGAGTTCAGCCGATCTCACCTAGACTGAAACGGGCCCTAGTCTCCAGTACCGCAACTGCAGACACCCTTGCCACTTCCGACCAATTTGATGGAGCTGCACTGTTTCCCCAACCGCGCGATCTCAACGCTGCCGAGCGTCGCGTCTTGCGACGACGTCTCAGTGATCGCGAAGTTGCTGTTCTGGATGTGAGTTGCCCATGACCGCAACGCCGCCAACGGATTCACCGTCGTGGGTAGCGGGCACGTACTGCCTGATAGCGGCCAAGTCGAGACGATCTTGACCACCCCAGTCGTCAGGGTTACGCCGGTGAGCGGATTGCTGGTAAGGTCCGCATTCACTGACAGGGTTCTTAGGCCGTCAGGAGTGAGCAAGCAACTGCAGCACTCGCTCATTTCCTGCATTGGATCGAACACAAAGATGCTGGCGCAAACGTTGCCAGGGCTATTGGTATTTGTTCCTGGGTTGCTCAGGCGCACGGTTGCATCGGGAGCACCTGCGGAATTGGCGTTGGCGAAATAGTCGACCTTCAGTGTGTCGGCCTGTGCAAAAGCACCTGCGGCACAGAGGGTCAGAGCAAGGGTGCAAACGACAGCTATCATGATTTTCTTCATAGGCATCCTCTCCTTAGTCTCCGGTACCGCAACTGCAGATCCCTTTGCCGCTACCGTCTATACGGATCGCGCTGCACTCAGCCTCAAGGCGACCGACTTCAGTCGAACTGAGCGTGGCATCTTGCGCTGCCGTCTCAGTTATTGCGAAGCTGCCGTTCTGGATGTGCGTGGTCCAAGCACGGACTGCTGCGATTGGCGTGAATTTAGTGGGTAGTGGGCAAGTTCCGGCCGTCGTACCGGTCGAAACGACCTTAATCGCACCAGTGTTGAGAGTTACTCCGGTCAGTGGATTCCCCGTAATGTCCGTGTTAACCGAAAGCGTACGCAGTCCATCGGGTGAAAGGAAGCAACTGCAGCACTCGGACATTTCCTGGTTCTGATCAAACACAAAAACTGCAGCGCACAGGTTTCCACCTGCTGTGCCCGGATTGGTCAAGCGAACGGTCCCGTCCGGTGCCCCAGCAGTATTCGCATTAGCAAAATAGTCGACCTTCAACGTATCCGCCGGCGGTGTGGTGCTTGCCCACACCGAGGCGGTACAGAGGGCCAGAGCCAATGCACACACTACGAGCATCATGTTTCGACTCATTGATTGTCCTCCTTCAGAGTTACGCCGCTAAGCTGGGGAGGGAGGCTTAGCTTTTGTATGGCGCGCCTGTACTCTACCTTGTACCGCCGGACCTTCAAGTCCCCAGATGTACTAACCGAATGCTCTAACCTCGGGCTACTAACCCGATGTGACTAGCCCAAGGTTCATATTGTGATTCTTACGTACTAGCCTACGTACTTGGACCCACGATCCTGCCGATAATTCCGGAGCGGGTCGAGACGCTCATCTTTACCATCACCAGCCGAAGGAACGCTTTCACTGTGTTTGGGCTGATCTTCATGCGCTGAGCGATTTCTTTGCTGGTGAGGCCCTCCAGTAGGTACTTCACGGTTTCTTGTTCCCGTGCAGTGAGACCGAAACGCTCGGACATCTCACTGATCTTGGCACTCTCATTGCTTCGCCTTTCCAGCATCACGATCAGGAGTCCGCTGGAAGAACCCGAGCCATTCCCCTGATGTGCTCTGAGTTCCAGAGGAAAGGAACGACAAAGATACATCCGTTTCGCGGAACGAAACCCGTCCACACACTTGGGCGGAGAGAGGCGTCCCAAGAGGTCCGTACGGATCTTATTGGTCAGCCAGTTGTCCAGTTGACGAATCTTGTCCGGAGGGTCTGGAAACGCAAGTATCTGCAGAGCTTCGCCGTTGCATGCGACAACGCTCAGAGATGAATCGACAACGATCAGACCCGGTCGGGTCGGAGCAGCGTGCATCGGTTCCCCTTTTAGCAGACGATTGCTCACCACAGAGTGGCAATCGCATCAGAGACGAAGTTGACTTGGCCTTCATCGGCCCGAGTTGTTTGGGGTCCCGGTTTTCTTGCAGCGAGTAGCCAGACGCTTTTCTAAGCGTTCCCTCGCGACTCAAAAACCTATTCAATTGCCCTGGGTCACTGCAGGTAAGTACTTTCCTTGGGGGGGTGGAAAGACTCCGCACTCTCCCCGGAGGGAGGAAGAAAATATACTGCAGCATTCTGCCACAGAATGTCTTGGAGTCAATGGCAAAAAGGTGTCAGCGCAGGGGACACCAAAGAACTAGCCATTTTGGGCTAATCCAGATGGGGATGCCACAATTTTACGCTTGCAGCCGTGTCGATCGCCCGGGAGGCCGATCCTTCAACTAGCCTTCTTGTAAACGCTTTCATCCTTCGCCGGACTACCATCGCTTCTCCGATACGGAACCCTGAAACGTGCACTGTGGGACAATTTGGATTGGACGTCTGGATTTGTAATGGGTGATTGCCAGTCGATCCACTTGTCCACAACCGTGGCACTATATGAAACCACAAGGCTGCAGACGTTCGTCAAAGCGGCGCGCACGCGTTCCACGCACGATTGCTCGATCGGAGCGGCGTTGAGGGCAGCCCTGTATTTTACGATCCACTCTTCTTCCATATCTCTCGTGGGAGGCTGATGAATATTCATGGCTGGTGACCCCACATTTGCCAGGTTGGTTGCTTGCGTTGAATGATGTATATACTCTCTCCGCTAAACGAGTACAAAACTCCAAAGGCATTAGTCGTTTGGTTTAGAAAAACAACCTCTTGAACTTGGCCGCGAATGCCGTCACAATCAATGCCCGCTTGGCCAATGGCAGGCATTCTGGGGCGTATCGTGATTTGTATGAAGCTGACGAAGTGGGGAATGTTGTTGAGCATATGGGTCGCTTTCCAGGCGTCGTCGCAGACAACGCAAAACCTTCGACCTTATCTGAAAGAAGCCACGATTACGCAGACGGGAAAAATTGTGCGCATTGACGCCAATAGCCATCGTCCTCTGGCTCAGATACTGGATGCCCTGCGGCAGAAATATGGGTGGGTGGTTGAATACGAAGACCCGCAGTACGTCTCTTCCATCGATCTTGTAACCGAGCCGGGCAGTAATCCTCAGTCTCAGATTCCCGCGGGCGCCGGCTTCAGCGTGGAATTTCCCGCAACCGCGCCCGACCAAGAAAAAACTCTTCGCCTCGTGGTGGACTCATACAACCACAGCAAGAATCCCGGTCGTTTTGACGTCCGACGGAACACGCAAGGCAACTTTTTTGTTGTTGGTACATCGGCTCACGATGAGAAGGGAGGCATATCACCGCAGCAGGTCCTGTTCGATCTCCCACTCACTCTTCCAAGCGAGGAAAGAACCATCACGGAGACAGTGAATTTGATCTGTCAGGAAATCACGTCGCAAAGTCATACTGCGGTTACTCTCGGAGTGTCACCCCGTAGCTTGCTCGATCGCGCTACCGTTAAGCTAGGTGGCGGTAAAGTCCCAGCACGTGAACTCCTGCTGCAAAGCCTGACCGCTACGCGCCACACCTTGTACTGGCGGCTACTCTTCGATCCCGATTCGAAAGGCTACTTGCTCAGTATTCACTCCACGGGATCATAGGATCTCGCTCTCCGGAAAATTTGAGCCATGTTGCCGGCGTGAACTCGTGGAAGCCGCAGGTCGAGATCCAGAGCTCTTGGGCGATGGACCCTCTCGGAACAAAATGGTGAGCGCGGCAGGATTCGAACCTGCGACCCATGCCTTAAAAGGGCATTGCTCTACCAACTGAGCTACGCGCCCACATCGCGAAGAATTCCGCGCGGGAAAGAAGTGAATGCCAGCACAGCCTCGTTGAGCGCGGATGAACGCCGCTTAACCCTCGTAGAGCCTGCCCTTGTATGTTAACAAACTTAAGCGTTCTCCGTTGGATCAACACCTCAAATCCGGAATCCGTCTTCGCTCATGTCTGCTCAGCTCACATTCTCACCCATCGACGGCGGAATGGCCGCTTCGTTCTTGCCAAACTGAGCACTGGGCTTGGGTCCCATCGTGAATTCAATCGAGGCTCCGTTCACGATATCCGCATGCCGGAACCAAAGTTTGTCATAGGGTTTTCCGTTGAAGTTCACCGCTTGGATGTAAGCATCATTGTGAGAGGTCCGCTTGACCTCAATCTTCAATTTCTTGCCATTATCCAGATCGACTTCTGCCCGATCCACCAAAGGCGTCCCAAAAACATAATTTCCACTAACCGGATCGACCGCGTAGAGTCCGAGTGCACTGATCACGTACCAAGCCGACATCTGCCCGCAATCTTCGTTGCCGGCCAGGCCGTCCGGCTGATCGTCGTACTCCATCTCGAGCAGACTCCGCACACGCGCCTGCGTCTTCTCCGGCACACCGGCATAGAGATAAAGATAGGCCATGTGATGGCATGGCTCGTTCCCGTGAGCATATTGCCCCACCATCCCCGCAATATCCGGAGGCGCATCCGACGGCAACTTCGAACTGGTGGTGAACAGCGCATCCAGTTTCTCCAGGAACGCTTCCCTGCTGCCGAACAGCTTGATGTATCCCGCAGGATCGTGCTGAATCGAAAACGTGGTCTCCCAGGGATCTGATTCCGTGTAATCCCGCCACTGCTTGGAGTGCCCCATCTCCGTGGGCTCGAAAGGCTCCGCCCACTGCCCGTTTTCCAGCTTGGGACGGATGAACGTCGTCCCGGCATCGAAAAGATTCTTGTAGTTCTTCGAGCGTTCGATCAGTAACTTGTAGTCATCTTCGTGACCAAGCGCTTTGGCCACATGCGCCACAGCCCAGTCGTCGTACACATATTCCATGGTCTTGCTGACCGACTCTTCTTCTTTGTCGCACGGAATAAAGCCAAGTTTGCGGTAGTAGCCGAGACCACGATAGTCGTCGTCCATTGCGCGGCGCCTCAGTGGCGGATACAGCTTGTCGAAATCAATCCCCTTGAAGCCTTTTACATACGCTTCGGCGCATACCGAACTCGAGTGGTACCCGGTCATGCAGAATGTCTCTCTGCCCTGCAACGGCCAGATGGGCACACCACCCGGACTCTCATTGGCCATGCGGATCAGGCAGTTCACAAAATCAGGCACACGATCGGGCTGAAAAAGCGTGTACATCGGATGGGCTGCACGAAACGTATCCCATAACGAAAAGGTGCTGTAGTTGTGGCCTCCCTTTGCAAGCTGATGAACTTTGTTGTCCATGCCGCGGTATTGTCCATCGACGTCGTCAAACAATGTTGGCGCCACCAGCATGTGATACAGACCGGTGTAAAAGATTCTCCGGTACCGCTGGTTTGCTATCTCAATTTTGATCCTCGACAACTGCCGGTTCCACGAGACATGTGCGGCACGACGCACCTTGTCGAAATCCCAGTCTGGAATTTCCGCCTCCAGATTCTTGCGAGCACCTCCATCGCTGACACCAGAAATCCCGGTCTTTACCAGGATTGCTTCCCTTTCTCCTGTGTCAAAATGCAGTAGACACTTCAGCGCGTTGCCCTTCGCTTCTCGTATCGAAGAGTCCATGCGCTTGTCATCGGAAACGATCTCGACCCGTTTGAAAGGCTTGGAAAAGTGCATCGCGAAATAAATTTCACGGTCGGGCGCCCATCCCTTCATACTTCGCCCGCCTACAATGGTGTCGTTGCCCACCACTTTTAAGTACGCCCAGACCACAGGCGTATTTCCGTAAGAATGCACCAGGTCGAGTATGAAATGGCTGCTGTCGCTCTTGGGAAATGTGTAGCGGTGAATGCCCGCACGCTCGGTCGCGCTTAGTTCTGCACGGATATTGTAGTCACGCAGCAGCACGGTGTAGTATCCGGGCTCCGCAGTCTCTTCCTCATGGCTGAATCGTGAGCGGTAGCCCTCACCCGGATTTTGCCTCGCTCCCGGAACCAGCTTCGTTGGCCCAGTCCCCGGCATGAGCAGGAAGTCGAGCATATCGGAGGCACCCGTTCCGCTGAGGTGGGTATGGCTGAATCCCATAATCGAGCTATCGGAGTAGTGATATCCCGAGCACCAGTCCCAGCCGTCGTTGTATGTATCAGGACTGAGTTGCACCATGCCGAACGGAACCGTCGCTCCCGGATACGTGTGCCCGTGACCACCCGTGCCAATGCTGATTTTCACGTATTTTGTGAAATCTTCGGATCCCGCGGCCGGCGATGCCAACGCGTTCGCAGTCTCCGGAGCCCTGGTCGACAACCCGAATAGCTTTGCGAAAGGAAGCGCCGATAACGCACCCACAAAACCTCTTCTAGTAATCATTACGAATCCTTTGCCTCAAGAAGATAAAAGAGAGAACAGAAATTCTATACGACCGCTTTGGGTCCGTGAGTGATTTGTGCGGAAGCGGGAGGCGGCCTTCGACGTGTTGGTATGTGTAGGGGCGGACGCCCGCGTCCGCTTTGAGGAGCGAAGCGACGAGTCTTCACAACGCATTTCTGAAAAAAGAAGAAAGGTTCAGCTCGGAAGCTCCACGCCCGATAACTTCCTGCAGGCCTCGATCAGTTTTTCCTGGATGGCGACATCGCGAGTTACCGATTTCGCAGCACGCAACTGCATGTGGTAAAAGTACTCTCCCGTAACCTTCACAGCCGCATCATCGCTTACCGCAAGCCAGGCCTGTGTCCGATGTCCCTGATCCAGATCATCCGTCGCGCTAGGTCCGCCCATCTTCGTCGCGACCCAACCAGGTTCGACCGCGTTCGAATAAACGCCTGGCCAGCGTCTCGCCATGGCGAACGCCAATAGCGCATCGTGCAGCTTGGTATCGGAATACGCCTGCTGCCCCTGCCACGTGCGCTCTTTCCATGCCAGATCTTTCAGACTTGCATCGCCCTGATGATGCAGCATCGAACTCAGGTACACCAACCGGCTCGGCTTGTGAATCAGTGCCGTGAGAATATACGGCGCCAACGTATTCACCGCGAACACTTGCGGCAGGTCATCTTCGGTCTCAACCCGCGCCATCTCACGATATCCGACGGCTGCATTGTGAATCACCGCATCAAACTTCCCCAATGCGTTCACCTGATCTGCAACCAGCCGCGTCTGACGGATGCTCGACAGATCGCCGATCACGACCGCCTCCGCATGGGGAACTCGTGCCTTTGCCTCTTGTCCACGCTCGCTGCTTCGTGCGTGCAGCACAACTTTGTGTCCTTGATCGATCAACAGCTGCGCGGCCATCTTGCCCAATCCATCCGACGATCCCGTAACAAGAACTCGCGCCATGATCGCTTGCTCTCCTCCAGACAGGGAGATGCGCTGTCGTCCTTCATCGATTCAAAAGACCGTCTCCCTTGATAGAATCATCCGTCCTGAGGAACCCTATGCGTCTTGCTCTGCTCACGTCCACTCTCTCCCTGTGCCTGTGCGTCTCCGCCTCTGCTCAACTGGACCAAATCGTCAAAGAGGCCGATCAGGCTCTCGAACACCGCGACACTTCCAACTTGAGCGACAGCAAAATCGTTTCCGGACTGAAGCAGGCTCTTGAACTCAGCACCGGCAAGGCCGTCGCCGCCACCGGCAAGCCCGACGGATTTCTCAAGAATGAAGCCATCAAGATTCTTCTTCCTCCCAAACTCGAACCCGTCGGCCGCGGGCTGCGCATGCTCGGCATGGGCAGCAAAGTCGACGAACTCGAAACCGGAATGAATCGCGCCGCCGAGCAGGCCACTCCCCAGGCCAAGGCGATCTTCCTCGCCTCGCTCAGAAAGATGACCTTCGACGACGCCCGCCACATCCTGACCGGCAACGACACCGCCGCCACTGACTATTTCAAGCGCACCAGTTCCGCCGATCTGACCACCGCCTTCACACCCGTCGTTCATCAATCCATGGATCACGTCGGAGTCGTTGAGCAGTACGATCGCGTCATCAAGGATGCGCCCGGCGGCAGCATCATCGCCAGCGAGTTCGATCTTGACAAGTACGTCGTCGGAAAAACTCTCGACGGCCTTTTTTACATGCTCGGAGAAGAAGAAAAAAAGATTCGCAAGAACCCTGCCGCCCAAACCACTGCGCTCTTGAAGGAAGTCTTCGGCGGGAAATAGGGTTCGATTTCAACCGAACATTGTGTGGCGTTTCGTTCTGCTTTTTGCTGAAAGATGCCCGCTTTGATTTGAAACGGCACGGATCTAGCTGGACCGTTAACTGTCGGTTCGGAATCTCAGTTTTTCAGTAAACTGTTTGGGCGCTAAAGACTGTTTCAAGATTAAACAAACCTTTTTTCGTAACGACTTTGCCGACCTTTGGAGCGGAAAAGCCTGGCACAATGTCCTTTCTGTTGCCGGGACCCCTTCTTGACACTCCCTGCCGAACCCTGCCAAACTTTCCTGCCATGCCTTTTGCGTCGGACCCGCAAACGCAAGACTGGCGCGCCTTTTCACCATCTTTCAGGAGATTCCACGTGTCCTCTGTTTTTCCCGATGTGCTGTCCTCTCGCGTTCGCTCCCTGCTCATCCTTTTTCTAACCGCCAGCCTCACCTCGCTCGCTTTTGCGTCCGGACCTTACGTCATTGGTTCCTCCAACACCGTCACGGCTGATCCTACGATTCCTCGCCCAAAAACCACTCCGTGCATCGTGCAACTGCTGAGCAATGCCGAGTTCGATAACTTCAATCCTGTGCCCTTTCCGTTTGCTCCGCCCGCGAATTGTCCCGGACCATGGGCGAAAGTCGTTTTCACGGCCGACATAAACGTCACCGCCGGCGTTCAATTTGACCGTACCGCCAATTTCTGGCTTGGCCCCACCAACATTTACTTCGGTACCACCGCTGAACCCGGCGCCACGCTCGCACCGTCGTGGCACGTGGAAAGCGACCTCACCGACTATTCGCCCATCTTCATGACGTCGCAGCAAGGCACCGCTGACATCGGCAACCTCGTTAACGGCACCTATACCGGGATCATCTACGCCAGTTCCACCCTGGAGTTCTATCCCCTCGCTCCTGGGCAAACCGCGCCCCTCACCGCCAATCAGGTCTATGCTCTTTCTGCCGGACCGACCGGAGGCACGGTCACCTTGAACGACACGACCAGCACCCTCGCCGGAACCTTTACCCTTCCCACCAACATTGAGAACGCCTACCTGGATGTTTATGCTCAGAGTCAATCCGGTGATGAATTCTGGTATACCTGCGTGCCCAACGATGTTTCCGGCGAACTCTTCAGTTGTGGCAACACCGGCTTCCGCGAAACAGAAATCACCATCGACGGAACTCCCGCTGGGGTCGCCCCCGTCTATCCGTGGATCTTTACAGGGGGAATCGATCCGTTTCTCTGGTTCCCACTCCCCGGCGTACAGACTCTGAACTTCCAGCCCTACCGCGTAGATCTCACACCCTTTGCTTCCTCACTTAGCAACGGCCAGCAACACACCGTTTCTCTCAGTGTCTTCAACGCCAACAGTTATTTCTCCGTAACCGCTTCTCTGCTGCTCTATCTCGATACCGGATCGACCAGCGTCACTGGAGCCCTTACCAGAAATACGCTGACTGCAGCTCCCAATCCCGTCATCACCGAGAACCTGAATGTCGGCAACACCATCACCGGAACCGTGAAGGTTGCTTCCCAGCGCAACTTCACGATCAGCGGATACGTCAACACTTCAAAGGGCAAAGTAACGACTACCGTCACCCAAGCCGTCAACTTTGTGAATAATCAAAAGTTCGACATCACAAGCACTCTCTTCGTGCAGGACATCAAGCTGACCAGCAGCGTAAACTCCAAGACCGTCACCGCTGCCGCTGGCCAGCCCACCATAGTCAACAGGCGTAGTCTGGAATTTCCGCTGAGCATGGATATTTCTCAAGTGACGCAAAGCAACGGCGATATCAACCAGACCACGAAATCCTGGCAAAATTTCGGAGTGCAGACCACGATCGACCAGGGTGATCACATCTACGCCGACCTGCTCAACAATTCCGTGATTGCGCAAGACACTCTCGAGTTCGACTCCGGCTTCAATATTCTCGGCAACATCAACCAGTCCTCGTCGCAACTTTACAGCAACTTCGACACCCACGGCGTGAGTCAGGTCTGCATTCTTACTGCAGCCAAAAACGCCCTCACTTCGTTCACGCACACCTGCTCGCAATAAATTTCGTCCCGCCCAAGCCTCACTTTCATGCTCACCTAGCATGGAAGTGAGGTTTTCCATTTTCCATGCCAAATTACGGCTTGTTCTGAGCTCTCAAGTAAGGGTTGTCAGGGCAGATTCTTTCTTACAACTTTCTCGTTGCCGGCTGCATCTCCATTATTGAGAAGACTGCTAAAAAGAAACTGCCTATTTCTGCGGACTTAACTGAAAACTGCGGGCATTTCCACACTGGTGTGGGATGGCTGCCCTTCCTAAACGCTTTGCAGTGAGGCTGTATGGCAGGAGCACTTCACAAGAGTCCCTTGATTATTCTGAATCCACTTCCTGCAAAACAGGTCATGCACCGCTACACAATCGCCTTGGCTTGTGCTGCCCTGGCGATCCTTTTTCGCTTGCTGCTCGATCCAGTTCTCGGACATGTCGCTTTTTATGTAACCGTCTACATTGCGGTTGCCTATTGCACTATGGTCGCTGGTTACGGACCTGCAATTGTCACCACTCTCCTTGGCTTTCTCGGCACTTTCTACTGGTTTGTGGATCCTCGGCACTCCGGCTTGCTGGTCCACCGGACCGAGATTCATGGCGTCATTGGATGCTTTCTGGTGAATGCCGTTCTGATCTGGCTCGGCGAAGCCAATCGCCGCAAGCAGATGCGGCTGAACGAAGTCGTTGATGCACTAACCGCTGAGGTGCGCGAAAAACAAGAGGCCCAACAGGAACTCCGGATCGCCCATGGTGAATTGGAGCATCGCGTGCTATTGCGTACGCAAGAACTTTCTCAGGCGCTCGGCCGTCTGCGAGCGGAAGCATCCGTCCGCCAGCACACGGAGGAACGCCTGCGCCATCTTTCATTGCGTCTGATGACCCTACAGGACGAGGAGCGCCGCCGTATCGCGCGCGAGCTTCACGATACTTGCGGACAGACTCTCGCAGCCATGAAGATGTCCATCGCCCTGCTCCGACAGGGAGAGAAAGCCGCTCCCGGATTCCAATTACTCGTCGACGATCTCAACGCTCTTACCGATGAAGCCTTACAGGAGGTTCGCACTGCGTCCTACCTGCTTCATCCTCCGCTCCTCGATGAGGCAGGCATCGCTTCTGCGGCTCGCTGGTTTGTCGAAGGATTTTCCCGGCGCAGTGGAATCGACGTGCAGTGTGAAATTCCCGAAAAAATGGACCGGCCCTCGCGGCTTTGCGAACTCGTACTATTCCGCATCCTGCAGGAGAGCCTCACCAACGTTCATCGCCACTCCGGCGCCTCCGCCGCGCGAGTCCGTCTCGACCGCAACTCCGATCACGTAGAGCTTGAAATCGCCGACAATGGCAAGGGAATCTCCGAAGAACGGCTTCGCCAGTTCGAAAACTCCGGCAAGTCCGGGGTGGGTATCACCGGCATGCGTGAGCGCGTACACGAACTCGGAGGTCATCTTGAGGTTCGCTCGCTTCATCCCGGCACTTCCGTCTGTGTGGCCCTTCCTCTCGCAAACCCCGCCACAGTCACGGCATCATCTTCCGTCTCCGTGTCTCTCTGAACGGTTGCATTGCAACGCTTTGGATCCGGATCCGAGGTTTGAAGCCCAGAAACTCAGTTCCGAACTCCCAACCAACCACCTCGCCCATCCTCGAATCGAAACTAGAAATCCAAAACGAGGACATCTCATGAAGGCCCCATTTCTGATCGGCCGCCTTATGTTCGGCGGATACTTCCTGTACGCTGGAATCAACCACCTTAAGAATCGCCATCAAATGGCACCCTATGCTGAATCAAAAGGAGTGCCCGCACCAGAAACGGCAGTCGCGGCAACCGGAATCCCGCTCATCATCGGCGGCGCCAGCATCCTTCTCGGGCTTAAACCAAAATACGGCGCGGCAGCAATCATAGGGTTTCTCGCCGGAGTTTCCCCTATCATGCATGATTTCTGGCGGAACGAGGACCCGAACGAACGTCAGGCCAACATGAGGAGCTTTATGAGTAATCTAGCCCTCGCCGGGGGCGCCTTGGCGCTGATGGGAGTTGAAGAACCGTGGGAGGCAAGCGTTCCCACAAAGAATCGCTTCGGAAAGAAACTTCGGAAGGCCGCGCGTCAACTTGCCGCCTAAGACTTTCAAGCAGCGGAAAAATTTCGGGCCGCCCTCGGGCGGCCCGTTGAAGTCTTGAGCTAAGAGCTAGTTTTTAGTCTCCCGCCACCGGTTCTGCGATTTCTGGTTCGGCCTTGTGCGCGCCATTGCCGTTACCATTCGGCTTTGCCAGCGCGGGCGTCGCTAGTGCCCCCAAGGGAATGAAGCCATCTTGCGACTGCACCGGCTTCTCTTTCAGAACGACCTCGCGATACAGCGAGGCCATACGCGCGTTGTAGGCTTCGTCATTCTTCTGCGGCCCACGCGCTTCGGCTTCCTTCTGCTTCGCATCCCGCGCCCGTGTCTTTTCCTCGCGCGCAGTCTTGGCGATGCCCAGCTTATCCAGGTCGTGCTGCAGTTCGTTGGTAACCAGATCTTCGCGCAGCTTTAGATACTCCGTGGCCGTCTCCTGTTGATCCATCTTCACTTTCTTGCCGCCGGCGAAAATCTCGTGACGCCCGTGCTCTTCGTACCACTTGGTGAGCGTAGCCGTCATATGCATCTTCTCGATAATGTTCCGCCATCCCACGCCCGTGTTGTAGGCGCAGAACGAAATCTCGCCTTCCTGCGTCGCGTACGGAATAATGCACTGCTCCGTCCGCCGGAAGTCGTAGTTAAACAGATCCTGGAACCACATTCCCGCGATGAACAGGAAGTTCCAGCGATCGGTCTGGCGCCGCTTCATCACGTCGTCAATCGTGCGATCCGGCCCAACCTTCCCGTAGTCCTTTCCGGTCACGTGATAGTTCTTGTCGAACTTCTTCAACAGGTCCATCAACTTGAAGTGCTTCGGCGACTGGTACGGATCGTAGTTCTTCATCAGGCACAGCGCCATTCCCACACCCGTCCAGAACTTCCCGCGCGCCGCATCGTTGACCTTGGCAATATCCTTTGCCAACTGGTCGCCATGCAGGAACGCCGTCACCGGCACAGCTTCCTTCGTTTCCTTGTCGATCATCACCGCCATGCCCGTCCCACAGTTCGGGTGACAACCGCAAGACAGTTGGCCCCAGTCGTTGTTGGCGTCTTGCGCGTGCATCAGATCAGCCCAGTCGCTGAAGGTTCCCATAAAGCTGATCGGGAACCAGTCGCGGGCAGGCTCGCCCAAGCCAGTCTGATTCTTCACATCATGTGCCAGGTGGCTCAGCGTGTAGCGCTGCGCCTGACGACGCTCGTCGGTGACCGCTTCGTCGCGGCCGGTAAAGCTGACTGGCTGGAAGCTCAGAAAGCTGATCGTCTTCGGATTATCGAGCGCGAACTTGACGATGCGCCCGACCTGCTCGTTATTAATCCCGTTCACAATCGTGATAACCGGGACGATTTCGCATCCCGCCTTGTGCAGGTTCTCAATCGCTTTCAGCTTCACGTCAAACAGGTTGCCGACGGCGCGGTGTGCGTTGGCCGCATTGCCGATGCCGTCGAACTGCAGGTACGCATAGCGCATGCCGGCCTCCACCGCCTGCTGCGCGAACTCAAAGCTCTTCGCAAACTCGATTCCGTTGGTCGCGGCCTGCACCGAGTTGTATCCCACTTTGCGCGCGTAGCGAACCGCGTCGAGGAAGTACGGCGACAGCGTCGGCTCGCCACCGGAGAACTGCACCGACATCTGCCGGCGCGGCTTGATGGTGATGGCGTTGTCGAGCATCGTCTTGATTTCTTCCCACGTCAGTTCGTGGACGAAGCCGACCTGGTTCGCGTCCATGAAGCAGGGATCGCACATCATGTTGCAGCGGTTGGTCAGGTCGATCGTCAGCACGGAGCCACGGCCATACTTCACCGTCGACGATCCATGATGATGCAGGTGCTCGTCGTTATGCGCCACGATGTCACGTCCGGGGAAAACGTCTTCCAGGTGCTTCGAGAATTCGGTGTCAATCGACATCACGTCTTCGAAGTGACCGTGCTTGGGGCAATCCTTCACCATCAGGATCTTGCCGTCGCGCTCGACAATGGTCGCCTTGATCTCACCGACCTTCTCATTCATCAGAACTTCATGCGGCAAGTGTCCATCGAGAATTTGCTGGCGAATCTCCGGGACACACTTGGGACAGAGCGAATCCGTGCTGCGAGGCCAGCCCAACGGCGGCTTCGACTTCTCGTACGACTTGAGCAGAGGCTTGTCGGACCACTTTGGCGTAGGCGACGGATTCGGATTAATCCGATTTGCGCGATCAAAAATAGCCCACGCTCCTTTTGCGGCGGCGACTGCAACCTTCTCTACGTACTTAATCGGCTTGCGCATGATAGCTGTCAGCTCCTAACGTTTTTGGCTCCGAGCCTGAGCTCTGAGCTTACTTTTCCTTCGGATAGATCGCCTGTCTCACCGGTTAGAGCTATCCCTCCGACTGCATTCAAATTTGGCCTTCGCTTTGGATGAACCTGAGAAATCCTCAACCAAAAGCTGCGGCGACCCAGATATAGCGCTCTCCCCCCAAAACAACCGGGGACAACAGACTTCTTACACTTTTCCTGAGCGGTTTAACTTCTTCCATCGTATTGGGCCGCAAAGAAATGCGCATCCATATCCCAACGAACGGTGCAAAATCGGGGTTTAGCGGTGACTGGCGGGATTGTATGGAGCTAACCTATTGAAAGCAAAGGGGGCAGACGTTGCGATCCAAGGTGAGCGGTAAATGATCGGCACTGCTTTTACTGGTGCGCGGCACTTGCCGTCTGGACGCCAGCGTAATATCCGCTCTTGGTGCGGACCACCATCTTGCCGTGGCCCTTGGCCTTGGCTTCGACTCGGATCTGGCGGAACCCGCCGGAGCCCTTGGGATTGGAAGGTTTATAGCCGATGGCGTACTGATTGCGGATATCGGCGGCGATGCTGCGGCTAATCGCGTCGACTTCGTCAAGCGTTTTCGGGAAGAATGCGATGCCGCCCGTGCGGTCGGCGATGATCTGAAGCGCTTTCTTGGCGCGCTTTGGATGCTCTTCGTCGCCGAGGATGCCGATCGCATAAACCGACGGGCCATTCTCCTGCTGTAGCTGCTTCACGGCCGCCTCAAGGGTCTCGCTGCTGGCGTTGTCTTCTCCGTCAGTGACGACGAAGATCACTTTCTTCTCGAGCCGTCCGTTCTGCTTAAGGTGTTCGGCGGAGGCGACGACCGCGTCGTAAAGCGCGGTGCCTCCGCGAGCATCGATTTTCTCTAAAGCTTCCTTCAGCTTTCGCAGGTCATTAGTGAAGTCCTGGTCGAGATATTGCTCGTCGTTGAAATTCACAACGAAGACCTCATCCTGCGGATTGCTGGAGCGCACCAAGTTGAGCGCTGCCTGATTCACTTTGTTACGCTTCTCCCTCATGGAGCCGGAGTTATCGATCACAATGCCCATGGCAACGGGAATGTCGACGTGGTGGAAGGAGATGATCTGTTGCGGCTTGCCGTCTTCAAAGACAGAGAAAGCGGTACGATCGAGATTGGTGACAATATGCTGCTTCTCGTCGACGACGGTCGCATGCAGCATCACCTCGTCAACGTCCTTGCGGAGGACGTAGACTCCCTGATCGTCTAACTTCTTTTGCTCGCTTTTCTGTTGGTCATCTTTTTTCTGTTGGCCATCCTGTTGCTGTTGGCCATCCTGTTGCGCGGAAGAACCGGCCGCCGAAACTACCGGCTTGGCATCCTCAGGGTTAGACAGGGCCGGAACGGTGCTCTGTTGTGACCAGGCCAGCAAGGACACCACGGCGCACCCAATCAGAACAATGAGAAGAAGGAGAGCCCTGGTAGCCTTATTCAGCAGGCGCGTAATATCCCGTCCTGGCATACACCCGTAGAGGTGGCAGTCCTTTCGGTGGCAGCAGCTTCACTTTAATCTTACGCCATTTGCCGTCGCGCACCACTTTGGTAGGACGGTATCCCAGTACGTATTGATTGCGCAATTCGACGCCGATTTTGGTGGCGACGTCGGCGAGGTCATTGGGATTATCGATGGTGAAAGCCCGTCCACCGGTCAGTTCCGTAATGTCAGAAAGCAACTGCGGTCCAAGCCGCTCTTCCACGGCGGACGCGTAGCGGTCGTAGATGCCGATGGCATAGATCATGACATCGGCTTCCTTGACCAGCGACTTGATTTCGTTTTCGGTGTACCGGCTGTGATTGTCTCCGCCATCGGAGATGATCAGCAGGGCCTTTTTCGCATATTTCGCCTGCCGCATTTTGCTAATGCCCATGTAGATCGCATCGAGCAGAGCGGTGCGATGTCTGGGGACAGCGAACACCAGACGGTTCTGGATTTCATCCACCGAACTTGTGAAGTCGCTGACCGTCTCCGGTTCATCGGAGAAGGTAATCATGAAGAACTCGTCCTGCGGATTGGCGGTCTTAAAAAATTCAACCACGGCCTCTTTCGCCCGATCCATTTTGCTACTCATGCTTCCGCTGGAGTCGAAAATGACTCCCAGCGAAACCGGAGCGTCTTCGCTGGAAAAAGATCGAATCTCCTGCGCCGAACTGCCTTCAAAGAGCTGGAAATTCTCTTTTTCCAGTCCCGTCACCAGGCGATTCAGCGGGTCCGTGATCGTGACCGGAACCAGCACGAGATCTACATCGACCTTCAATGGGCGAATGTGGGTGCTCAGGCCTTCGGTCGACACCAGGTTCTGGCTGGCTACTTCTTTTGGTTTCTCGACCTCCGGTTTCTGGATCTCCCGAGGCTGGACATGGACGTCGTTTACGTCGGTCTGGGGAAATGCCGGCAGACAAGCCAGCGCCATGAGCAAAACACACCAAGGGTAAAGGCGTGTGGATCTAAGGAGATGCGGGATTTTTTGCCGCACGACAGGGGTCGGATCCCAGGGGAGAACCGGACAGCCAGTTCGAACTAGGGCCTTAGGGCGAGATGACCGCCGCCAAGCATCAAGGCGGGCCATATAAACCTCGATGCGGCGGATGTTAGCACAGCTTTCGCCCCGCCGCGCAGAGTTTTTGTCAAATTTCGCAGACAAGTTCCCAAAACAACCCGGTAACTTGACCTGCCGGACGACCTCTCTTGAATGTGCTTCGAGGCTCCGGCGCTTAACTTGTTACAATCGAAGGTTTCCTATGGCTGACATACGTCCCTTTAGTGCCCTTCGCTACAACCTCGAGCGCGTCTCCGCCGCGCAGGTGGTGACCCAACCTTACGACAAGATCTCGCCTGCTATGCAGGAACGTTACTACGCTGCCAGTCCGTATAACCTCGTCAGAATTATCCTCGGACGACATGAGGCAGACGACAATACGTTAAAAAACGTATATACACGGGCCGCAGAATACGGCGAAAAATGGCGCCAGGAAGGCGTTCTGAAACAGGACGCGGCGCCTTCCATCTACGGTTATTCGCAGACGTTCGTCGCTCCTTCTGGGTCTACGTTCGAGCGGCGGGGCTTCATCGCGCTGGGGCGTGTAGAAGATTATTCGGCGAAAGTTGTGTACCGACACGAGCAAACTCTGGCCAAACCGAAGGCCGATCGACTGGAATTGCTGCGGGTAACGCGGACGCATTACGAACAGCTTTTCTTGTTATACGAGGACGCCGGCCAAATCGACTCTCTGCTCTCTCTCTCAGCGAAGCCGGCGATCAATGTCATCGATGAGTACGGAGTGACGCACCGCGTGTGGCAGATATCAGACCCAGCGGTGATCGCATCTGTTCAGAAGGAGATGAGCGATAAGAAGCTAGTCATTGCTGACGGCCATCACCGGTACGAAACCGCGCTGAACTTCCGCAATGAATGCCGCGAGGCCGCGAAGGGCGAGCATCTTGAGGCATCCTACGAGTTCGTCATGATGACGTTCGTCAACATGAACGATCCTGGATTGCTGGTACTTCCGACGCATCGCGTTGTACATTCCCTGAGTTCGTTTTCCGCGGAGGGCTTTCTGAAGCGGGCTGGCGAGTTGTTTGAAGTGGAAGAGGTCGATGGCGGCATCGATGCGTCCGGGGTAACCGAACTCTTGCGAAAGAAGGGGCGCGACGGCACAGCGTTTCTGGCGGTCACTTCGAATCGGGCGTTCCTTTTGCACTCCCCGAAAACGGCAGCGCTGAAATATGTGGCTGACTTGTCTCCCCGGCAGAGATCGCTCGATGTGGTGCTGTTGCACAAGTGCTTGCTGGAAGGTGTATTGCAGCTCTCGGAGGAATCGATTCGCAATCAGCAGAATCTTTCGTATGTCCGCGAAGCGTCTGAGGCGCTCGCGGCTGTTCGAGGGCAGACTGCGGGCAAAAAGGCCGATCTCGTTTTTCTGATGAATCCCTGCCCAGTCTTAAAGGTGCGCGACATTGCGTTTGCCGGGGAAGTGATGCCGCAGAAGTCCACCGATTTCTATCCCAAGCTGCTGAGCGGACTTACCGCGTATGCACTGGATTAGCCATCTCGGAACTGCTGCGCCGCAGCGTCAGAGATGGCGTGCGGCATTGTTCAGTGGCTCGCTGATCTTCTTGTCTGCGCTGCTGCTCTCGGGCGCTACTCCTGAGAAACATCTCTCTGTCTACTCCGTCGCCGCGAACTATTCTTTGCCTCTGGTGCAACGCGAGGGCCGGGATTACGTAGGCCTGCTCGAACTCCTGGAGCCTCTGGGTAGAGTGAGCGCAAAAGCCGAAGGATCGAAGTGGCGTCTGCGCTACAACAACGTGCAAGGCGAATTTCAGGTGGGCAAGACCAGAGCGCGCGTGCAGGATCGAGAAACGGACTTGGGGGGCAAATTTCTGATGGAAAACCAGCGAGGGCTGGTTCCCGTCGGCGCGCTCGCCTCTCTGCTACCCCGCATTTTGGGGGGCCCTGTAAGTCTGCACGAAGTGGCCGACCGTCTGTTCATCGGAAGCGTGGCCACGCACTTCACCGCATCGCTCGCTGGGGATAATCCTCCTCGGCTGGTCTTTCACTTTTCCGCACCGGTGAATCCCAGCATCGCGACCGAAGCAGGCTCGCTGCGCATGACCTTCTCGCGCGAGCCGATCGTCGGGCCAGCGTCGCCGACCCTCACCTTCGGCAACCAGACGATTCCGTCGGCCACTTACAGCGAGAGCAATGGCGCAGCAACGGTGACCGTGAGGGCGGCCGTATCGGTCATCGCCACCTTCGGCAGCGACGGGCGAACCATCGCGATCACGCCGACTACGACATCGGCGGCGCAGCAGACAACGCCGTCAGCGGGACCTACCAGCCAACCGGGGACGGCTGCACAGACTGCTTCGGCTCCCGTGGCGCCGGCTCCCGCCCCGGCAGCACCAGGCCCACGTCGTTATTTTGCCGTTGTGGATGCGAGTCATGGCGGCGATGACCACGGAGAAACGCTAAGTACAACCCTCGTCGAAAAAGACGTGACGGTCGCCATTGCGCGCAGCCTGCGCACGGAACTGGAGAGCCGCGGGATCACAACGCTGGTATTGCGCGATTCCGATGCGAATCTTCCCGTGGATCAACGAGCGATTTTCACCAACGCCGATCATGCGGCGATTTATATTGCAGTCCACGCGTCTGCGAGCGGCCATGGAGTTCGTGTTTATACCGCACTGCTACCCTACGGCGAGGACGATCGCGGTCCCTTTCGCTCGTGGACGACAGCGCAACACAACATTCTGCCGATCAGCCAGAGCACCGCATCCTCTGTCACGGCCGAATTACAGAAACGACAGGTTCCGGTGCGAGGATTGGCAGCGCCGCTGCGTCCGCTCAACAATCTTACGGGGCCGGCCATTGCGATCGAGGTCGCGCCACAGGGCTCAGACGTCGCGCAACTGACAGCGCCCGATTATCAGCAACTCGTCACCAGTGCTGTGGCCACCGCAATCGCGGCATCTCGGGATCAACTCGCAGGTGCGCCATGAGGTGGAAACGATGATTCCCCGCCACCTTGTGATTGCGATGACCGTGCTGCTCATTGCGGCGTTGGGACTCAGTGTCTACGCCTGGCACATGCGCAAGGTGGTGATCTCGGCGCCGATCACGGGAAAAGATACGCGGCCGCTGGCGCCGCCGGTGACCGGTCCGATGGAACGAGTGGTGCTGTTCGTCGCGCACGACGAAGATGGAACACTGCGGCCAGAGTCGGCACAGATTCCTATGCCCTCGGGACGGCAGCAGCGTGCCGAGGAATTACTGCGTGCATTGGTTTCGATGTACCTCGACAAGAACTCGACCCACACGCTCGGTCCGGGATCAGAAGTTCGCAGCGTATTTCTAGTGGATCCGGGAGTCGCCGTGATCGATCTCAACGAGGCCTTCGCCGACACTCATCGCTCCGGCGTGCTGGTGGAAGAGTTGACCGTAACCTCGCTGATTCACACCATCACGGCGAATACGCAGGGAATTCTAAAGGTGAAGATTCTCGTGGACGGGAAAGAACGCGAGACACTCGCTGGACATGCGGATCTATTGTCTTATTACGACGCGTCGGCGATGAACCAACTGGCCACAGAGTTGCAGCCGGGACAATAGGAACCGGGCGTCAGACCAGCCTCCAAGGTCTGGCGCCCTACACCGCCCCTAAGACTTTTCCAGCGCTTCGATCTCGCGAGTGGTGCGTTCGAGGATTTCGCGGATCTTCGCAATCCTGGCTGAATCGTGCGAGCCGCGCGTGGCGGCTTTGAGTGCGGCTTTCATGACCGCTGATGCCGGACGCATGACTTCTGCACCCTCCATCCCCATCCACGGTGCCCAGTCGCCAGCCTGTTCGGCGCGACGCCAAATTTGTTTTACCGTGTCGGCTTCTTTCTGAAGCTCGGATCGGCCAGCGTCGGTTAGCGAGTAGGTCCTCTTCCCTGCCGCGGCGTCCGAGACGACCATGCCCTCATCTTCCAGTTGTTGCAACGCCGGATAAATGGCGCCCGCGCTCGCCTTGTAGATGCCGCCGGACTTGGTCTCGAGTTCCTTCATCAACTCATAACCATGCTTTGGACCGCTCTCGAGCATCGAGAGCAGCGCTAGCCGAATCTCTCCTGGACCGAAGAATCGTCCCCAGCGGCCTCCGCGTCCCCAAGGGAACGCTCCACCCATAAAAGGAGCGGCCATTCCGCCGCGCCACCAACTTCCACATCTTCCGTACATACTCTTTTTCTCCTGAGTTGCTAACATCATGTCTCACAATATATCTTTAGATATAACTACTGTCAACCACAGGATTCCCATTCCTCTCAGTGATTTACAATCCCCGGATCATGTTCTATCGCTCTGACAACCGCTCTCCTGAGCAACTTCGTCCGGTAAAGATCACGCCCGAGTTCATCACCACAGCAGAAGGTTCCGCACTGATCGAAGTGGGCAATACCCGTGTGATTTGCACGGCTTCCATCGAAGAGGCTGTGCCCCAGTTCATGCGCAACACGGGCAAAGGATGGATTTCGGGTGAATACAGCATGCTTCCCCGCTCTACGCTGACCAGAACGCCGCGTGAGGTCTCCAAGGGAAGGCAAAGCGGGCGCACGCACGAGATCCAGCGGCTGATTGGACGTTCCCTGCGAGCCGTCGCCGATCTCGCGCGCCTGGGAGAGCGCACCATCTGGATCGACTGCGACGTGATTCAGGCCGACGGCGGCACGCGGACGGCATCAATTACCGGCGCGTTCGTCGCTCTGGGACTAGCGCTACAGAAACTCGTAGAAGCCGGAACTCTGCCCTCGTTACCACTGAGAGATTTCGTCGCAGCCGTAAGCGTGGGAATCGTCGACGGCGAGATTCTCCTCGATCTCTGCTACGAAGAAGACTCCCGCGCCGATGTTGATATGAACTTCGTCATGATGGCCAGCGGAAAAATGGTGGAATTACAGGCGACGGCCGAACACCAGGTATTCGACGATGCGCAGTTGGGAAAGATGCTGGCGTTCGCGCGGCAAGGCGTGCAGGAGCTGATTACCAAGCAGAAGGCCGTGCTGAAGGCGCTCGCCCTAGGAAAGTAGGAATGCAGCACTGCGATGATGAGTGTTATCGGGATATTACGAACAGTCGACCGATTCGTTTAGGGCCAAATCTATGAAGCCGCCCAGAGGCGGCTCCATAAATTTGCTGCCGGGGCAACCTTACGGAACGACGTGGAATAGTACGTTGCTCTTGAGCGTGCCGCTGGACGTGGCCACTTGCACTCTTCCCGTAGTCGCCCCGGTCGGCACGATCGCCTGGATATAAGTATCGGAAACTATCGTAAAGCTCGCTGATGTTCCGTTGAAAGAAACCCCAGTGGTACCGGTCAGCCCTTGCCCCAGGATTTGTACAGGCTGCCCGACTTTGCCAGACGGCTGGGGCAAGCTCACGAATGGACCGAGACCCACCGACAGGCGATAGACCGTTCCGCAGGTAACGAAGCAGTCGTGGGTTCCGCCGTAGGGGGTTGTCCCGTAAAAGTTTCCGTCGGTCGCTTCGAACAGCCCAGCTGTAGGCATCGCTCCGTCAGGGCAGTTCTTCAGCGGGCAAAATGCGTATAGCGTAGTGAACTTGCCTGCCGGTGTTATTCGAAAGATCGTTCCACAACCCGTTAGGCCCGTACTGGCATTAACGCACCGAGGCCGCCCGCCGCCCTCAGTCGTGCCATAAAAATTTCCGTCAGTGCCTTCGACCAGCGTTCCTTCGGGAGCGGCGTCATCCGTACAGTTGGCCTTCGAACAAAACCGGTAAAGTGTGGTCAGAATGCCTGAAGGAGTAATTTTGAAGATCGTTCCGGAGTAGTTACTGGTATTCCCCAAAAGGGTCGTTCCGTAAAAGTTCCCGTCTGATCCCTGCACCAGGCCGCCGACTGGGTTTGAGCCATCCTGGCAAGGAGTACCCTGCAAACAAAAGTCATAGAGGACGCTAAATGTCCCCGACGGGCTCATTTTGAAGATCGTGCCGCAACTGCCGCTGGGGCAAAATGTAGGGCCGCCACCTTCCAAAGCAGTTCCATAGAAATTACCGTCCCTGCCCTGTGTCAGTGCAGATTCTGGGTCATAGCCATCAGAAGAGGCGAGGTCATGCCGAACAGTGAACTCGCCCGTGGAAGTAATCTCAAAAACAGTGCCAACATTGGTAAAGGGATCCCCGCGCGTGGTGGTTCCGTAGAAAGCCCCGTTCGCACCTTGCACCAGACCTGCACCCGGATTAGCGCCATCGGCGCATCTGGTCTGAATACAGAAACTGTAAAGGGTGGTCAAAGTCCCCGTTGGAGTAAGTTTGAAGACTGAGCCGCAACCAGTCGTAGTACAGTACTCACCGCCTACGCCGCCGTAGGGTGTCGTTCCATAGAAATTGCCGTCCTCGCCCAACGCGAGCGCAGCACCAGGCCAATAGCCGTCTATGCAATTTCGTAACGAGCAGAAATTGTAGATTACAGTCAGATTGCCCGTTGTGGTCATCCGAAAGGCCGTACCGAATCCCTGCGGACCACCGCCGGATGTGGTGCCGTAAAGATTCCCGTCGACGCCTTGAATCAGCGAACCCGGCGGATTACCTCCATTCGTGGAATCGAATTTGACAAGGTTCGTGAAGCTCTGCGCCGACAGCGGCATCGTTGCAGAAACATAAAACAGGACAAGGAAGCAGCCACTTTTCACGCTGCTGGAGCTCCAGAATTTCCCAGTGTTCTTCATCATCTCTCCTAATCGAATCTCCAATTTCGGGGTCCGACGCACGAATGCACACTTCAGGGAAAAGTGAGACACTCGGAACTTGCGGAAGGGGAGAGAGACCGCAGCTGCCTTTTCGCGGCAGTCCGTCTACGTTGCCCAAGTAACGTATGGCAAAGGCCACATATTGTCAATCTGAATGCCGCAACCAAGCCGGCTCTTGGTGATTTCTGACTTCTTCACGTCATTACCTCGGCCCGAGCACCAGGTATTTGACGATGCGCAGTTAGCGAAGATGCTGGCATTCGCGCGACAAGGTGTGCAGGAGTTGATTGAGAAGCAGCGGGCGGTACTGAGTAGTTCGACTTTGCGAACTCCACGTAAGTAGCACCAAAGCATCTCGAAATGGCCTCGGCGATTTCACACGCAGTTGCGGCATCGGCGATCACTGCCGCGTTTTATCGCCCCAACGCGCCGAAACGCATTTGGGCTGTGGGGATCGCCTGTTCGGTGCTCCCCGATCTCGATGTGATTGGGTTTCGGTTCGGGATCTCTTACGGCGATTTTTGGGGACACCGCGGCTTCACGCACTCCTTCCTTTTCGCTGCAGTGCTCGCCGCCGTGCTTGCCTTTGTTATTTTGCAAACTCAGTCCGAGATTTCCCAAGTCTCGCTTTTTACTTACTTGTTCCTATCGACCACAAGCCATGGTCTTCTCGATGCGATGACGAATGGCGGGCTTGGAGTGGCATTCTTCTCACCATTCGACAACCGTCGCTATTTTCTGCCTTGGAGGCCGATTCGGGTTTCTCCCATCGGAGTTTCACGTTTCTTCGGCGCCAGGGGTCTCGCTGTTCTTAAGAGCGAACTATTTTGGATTTGGGTTCCTTCGATTCTGATCGTGATGATCATCTCGATTTCGCGCAAGTGGCAGGTCGCGAAACCAGAATCTTCGAGGTAGAAACGCGGGACAGCCGAGGGCGGCTGTCCCCACATATGCCCTTATCCGGACGGTTGCTGGGGTCTATTTCTTCTCTGCCTTCTTTTCCGCCGCCGCCTTTTGAGCTGCGACTGTCCACGGTGGGGTAATGCCGTTTTCCCGTGCGTACGCAATGGACTGCCCCAGATGCTCGTGATTATCGGCGACGAGGATATAAACAACATCGCCGGCGTTGGCCTGCGGACCGAGCTTCGGCAACAATTTGGCGAACTCCGCATTGCTCATGCCCTTGATCGTCTTCTCGGCGAAGTCCCAGGATTTGTTCAACTCGTCGACAATTCGCGCACGATCCGTCGTCGATTTCTCGAGAGCCTTGCGATCGACGCCCGCTGGAGCCTCAGCCCCCATCAATCCGAGGATGCCGTAGCGCTCGGCCGCGACATGCAGAAATATCTCGGCAAAGGAGCGGGAGTCTGCAGTAGGACGCCACGTCAGTTTGTCGGCGGGAACTGCGTTCGCGAGATCCACGAACTTCTTCTGTCGCCTGCAAATCCACGAGCGCCTGCCCCTTCATGTCATAACTGGGGGCGGTGTGATCCACGGCATCGTCCGCGGGGCGCGCTGGAGCTGCGAAGGAAGCCGAACTCAACAAAACAAGCAGCACAGACAAAGGAACTCTGTTTTTCATGTGATTCTCCTCACGAAAACGATCGTTCGTTAGACGGGCTCTTGAAGAATAGGTCTCGCACAACCCATACATTCTTCGTGAACAGGCTTCGCAAACCGGCACTAAACTGGGCGGGAAGTCTTTGTGCGGGACGCTAGCGGGGCTTGCAATTTCCTTTTCGGGTCCGTCCCAAATTAGACCAAGCCCAGGCCCTTTAGCGTTCCAATACCATCCGCGTAATCTTTACGGTCCTCGCCAGCCCGCGCTACTTTGAGGAGACTGCCGTGGGAATCCTTCGCATCGAACGCCGCCGCGAACTTCGAGCTGGAATCGAGCTGACTCTAATCGTCTGGGGCGTCGACACGCGGGGAGAGCGTTTCGTGCAGGAGGCTCGCGCCCGCGATATCAGTCTGAGTGGCGCGCTCTTGAGTGGGCTAAAGGCAGAACTCCGCTCCGGTGATGTGATTGGTATTCTCTACAGCGCGCGGAAGGCACGCTACCGCGTGGTGTGGGTGCGATACGAGGGGACGACAGACCGAATGCTCGTGGCTATCCATCGTATGCCAGCCGACACCTGCCCCTGGCTGGAAGTGCTGGCGCAAGAAACGACCGCGGTCCCCGCGATTGACGCACAGGCTGCAAAGTAACGCCTGCTCGATCCGCTGACAGATCCTTTACTACTTATTCGATCCACACGGTCTTCGTATTTACGAACTCGCGGATTCCAACCTTGCTCATCTCCCGGCCGTGACCGGAGGCCTTTACTCCACCGAAAGGCAGGCGCGGATCGGACGCGACCATCTTGTTCAAGAAGACCATCCCCGCTTCGATCTCGTTGATGAAGCGTTCGCGCTCCTTCTCGTCGTTGGTCCAGATGCTTGATCCCAGGCCGAAGCGCACATCGTTGGCGATGCGGATCGCCTCATCGATGTCTTTCACGCGGAAGATAGACGCCACGGGTCCGAAGAACTCCTCGCTGTACGCTGGCGAGTTTTTTGGGACATTGGTCAACACGGTTGGAGCAAAGAAATTTCCCGGACCTTGCAGTGCGTACCCGCCGGTGAGCAGTTTCGCGCCTGCCTTCAGGGTTTTGTCGACGTCTCGTTCAAGGTCCTTCACGCCATCGGGCGTCGAAAGCGGACCGAGTTCGGTTTTTTCGTCAAACGGATCGCCAATTTTCAGGCTCTGCATCCTGGCAACGAACTTGCGCTCGAATTCGTCGGCAATGGGCTCGGCCACAATGAATCGCTTGGCGGCGATGCAGGATTGGCCGTTGTTCTGGATGCGCGCCTGCACCGCGGTGGTGATCGCCTCGTCCAGATTGGCACTGGGCATCACAATAAACGGGTCGCTTCCGCCGAGCTCGAGTACGACTTTCTTGATGCGTTTGGCGGCGCCGATGCCCACCTGGATCCCCGCCTGTTCACTGCCCGTCAAAGTCGCAGCCACGACGCGTGGATCATTGAGAATCGCGTCCACTTGTCCGGATCCGATCAGCAGGGTCTGAAAGGCGCCTTCGGGAAATCCGGCTTCCAGGAAAATAGCTTCAATCGCGAGCGCGCATTGCGGCACGTTCGAGGCGTGCTTCAACAGTCCGACGTTGCCCGCCATCAGCGCCGGAGCCGCGAAACGGATCACTTGCCAGAAAGGAAAATTCCACGGCATCACGGCGAGGATGGGCCCAAGCGGCAGATAACGAATAAAGCTCTTCTTGGCACCCGTCTCCACCACCTCGTCGGCCAGGAAGCGCTCGGTGTTTTCGGCGTAGTAGCGGCAGGCAGTGGTGCACTTCATGGCCTCGGCCACAGCGGACTTGTAGGTCTTGCCCATCTCGAGCGTCATGAGGTGCGCAAACCTCTCTTTATCACGCTCCAGAATCTCCGCCGCCTTCAGCATGCGCTGCGCGCGGACGGCATAGGGCGTCTTCCCCTCCTGCTTGAAAATCTTAACGGCGAGTTGGAGCTTCTTCTCGATTTCCGCTTCCGAAAGCGGCTGGAAGGTTTTGATGACTTCTCCGGTAGCAGGATTGATGGTGGCAATGCCCATGATGGCAGTTCCTCTCTCCAGGCGGGCTCAGGCCGTTCCGCGCTCTTAAGGCTGATTCAGGACCTAGTTAAACTAGATTCATCTAGCGAAGGCAACTAAGCGGTCATACCACTATACCACTATGGGAATCGAGACTGTTGGCTGAGCTAGTCCTACTATTTTCCGCTTCGGTTTGCTGGAATGAGGACTGTTGTCGGTCCACCTGTGATTCGTATGCGACCAGGCGTCCAACAGGTCGAAAAAGGCTTCTCTGAAAACCAGCACAACCGTGCCAACAACGCAAGGGATCATTACGACGTGCATCGCGTGTCCTCGCAACCGTCCGATATTCAGGACCATAGACGGCCGACGGAATCTCGCCAGTGATTCGACGCACGCGTCGGCGCCTGATTCCTTGTCCCAATTCGAAAGTCTCGTCGGGATTGGGCACTGCATTCGCGAATATTTCACCTCTTACCTGGTTTACAATAATCGGTACTTCTAAGCACTCATCTTTATTCCGCTCGAGGAGGATTTCTCATGAAGCTTTCCCCTGGCAAACTTGCCGGTCTCAAAAAGGTGTCTAACGATCGCGGCGTCATCGCCGCCGCTGCCATGGACCAGCGCGGCTCACTGCAAAAGTCGCTCTCCAAAGAGAAAGGCGGAGGCGAAGTCACGGACGAGATGATGGAGGAGTTCAAGTCGCTGGTCACGGAAGTTCTGACGCCGCATGCTACAGCGATTCTGCTCGATCCCGAGTGGGGCCTGCCCGCGTCCAAGCGCCGTGCTAAAAATGCCGGCCTCTTGCTCGCCTATGAAAAGACGGGATACGACAAGACCGGTCCCGGCCGACTGCCCGATCTGCTTGATGTGTGGTCCGCGCGCCGCCTGAAGGAAGCGGGCGCCGATTGCGTGAAGATTCTGCTGTACTACACGCCGTACGATCCAAAACACGTGAACGAGACCAAACACGCATGGGTCGAGCGCATCGGCGACGAGTGCCGGGCCAATGACGTTCCGTTCTTCCTGGAGTTTGTCGGTTACGAAGAAGGCGCCGACGAAAAAGGTCTGGAGTACGCGAAGAAGAAACCGCACATCGTGACCGAGAGCATGCGGGAGTTCAGCAAAGAGCGTTATGGCGTCGACGTGCTGAAAGTCGAAGTGCCGGTGAACATGAAATTCGTCGAAGGCGTGAAGTGCTTCGGCGGGACAAAAGCCTATACAAAAAAGGAAGCCATCGATCTATTCCACAAGGCTGCCGCTGCGGCGACCAAGCCGTTCATTTACCTGTCTGCCGGAGTGAGCAACGCGGAGTTCAGCGAGACGCTCGAGCTAGCCGGTGAATCCGGAGTGAAGTTCAACGGCGTGCTCTGCGGCCGCGCGACGTGGAAAGACGGCATTCCGGTCTACGCGAAGCAGGGCGCGGCAGCGTTCCGTAAATGGCTTGAAACTGAAGGCGTGAAGAACATCAACAACGTCAACGACAAGCTGAAAGCCGCGACCAGCTGGCATCCGATCTATGGCGTGGAGCTCGTTCACGCATAGCGTTGTGAAGTGAAGGAAAATGGGACCCACTTCTCGCGTCTGTTGCGAGAGTGGGTTTTTTTGACTTCGGAAACCAAGCTCCCAATTCCATCCCATATCTGGGCTTGTTCACAGGTGCGCGACACAAAATATCTGTAACCCTCCGGCCTCCGGCGTCGTAAGAGTCTATAGAGGGCTAAGAAAATGACTACATTCACACAGTCTTCAGGAGCTCCGGCTGCCGGGCACGGCAGTCGCGCTCTGACGGCCATCGCCTCTCTGGCAGTAGGCACGGCATTCTTCGCTTTGTGGTTCTGGTTTTTGCCGCAATGGCTGGGTTTCAGCGTGGAAATGGCGGGCAGCGCTCGCTGGCGATGGCTGGCAGTAGTTCCCTCGGTACTCGGATTTGCGGTCGCACTGCGCTGCGTTTGGGATTTCGGCTGGACGGGACGTGGTACTCCCGCCCCCATTGCTCCTCCGCAGCGACTGGTCGTGGTCGGTTTCTATCGCTACGTCCGGAACCCGATGTATGTGGGCTTCGCAGCGGGGTGGATTGGGCTGTGGACGATTTTCGGCCACCCCGAGCCAGTGTTGATCGCCGCCGTTGCAGCAATCGCTCTCGGTGTGTATTTGTTCGTTCTCTTTTACGAAGAACCGACGCTGCGGCGGAAGTTCGGAGCAGACTATGAGGAATACTGCCGGAACGTGCCGCGCTGGTGGCCGCGTCTGCAAGGCTGGGACAAGCAGCCATAGCAGGCATAACGAAGATGCCACTGCTGGAACAGTCCGACGTGCTTCAGCGGTTCGCTCGGGGCGATGCCGATGCATTTGAGGACTTGTTCCACCTGCATCAGGGCGCGGTCTATCGCTGGATTCTCCGCATCGTTCGCAATCCTGCGACCGCGGAGGATCTAACGGTCGAAACCTTCTGGCGCATCCATCGGGCTCATGCCCGCTTCAACCCCAGCCTTAGCTTCGAGGCATGGGCGCGTCGCGTCGCCACCAATGCGGCGCTCGACCACTTGAAGTCCGCAAAGTCACTGGAGAGACTTCCGGATGATTTGCCTCAGGTTCCGCTGCCGGACCCCGGCATCTCGCAGGAAGTGCGTCGGAAAACGGCACAGGCCTTCGGCCGGCTACCTCCGAAGCTCCGAGTTGTGGCTCTTCTGACTCTGATTGAGGAGCAGTCGCACAGTGAAATCGCGGAAGCGTTGGGCATTTCCACCGGGGCCGTGAAGGTGAGAACCTTCCGCGCACTTCGCCTACTCAGGAAAAGCTTGAAACAACAAGGAATCGAACCATGACGACTCACGACCACAAACGAATTCACCATCTGCTGACGCAGTCGCTGGCGCCAACCAACACGGAACTGAAAGCGGAACTTCAGCGCGACCTGTGGCCCGCGATGCTGCGCCGCTTCGAACAACGTTCATTGGCCGTGCCCTGGTTTGACTGGGCTCTGGCCGCTGCGGTGCTTGTCTGCCTCGCGCTGTTTCCGCGGGCGATTCCCGTGTTGCTTTACCACCTCTGATCGGAGGATCTTCATGAACACCCATCCCTATCTCCGCGCCTACATGGCAGGTATCTTTGCCCCAAGTCTTTTCTTGCTTGTGGTGTTGACAGGATTTGTAGTGTCACGTTTGGTTTTTCAGGTGCCTATTCCCATCGAACGCGTCATCGTTTTCCCGATGGCGTTGGTTCCAAATCTATTCGGCTGCTGGAACGTTCTGTATGTCTGGCTGCGCCCGCGCCGTCACCTGCCCATCGGGTTTCACGGGGCGCTGTTGCCGGTGATCATGGCACCAGCCGGGGGAGTTGCCGCGTGCTGGCTCGGCTTTCTTGCGTTTGGGGCACACGGCGTCACTTGGTTCCAAGTGATCACCGCACCGTACTATCTGATTGCCCCGTGGTTCCTGGCGGCTCTGGTGGTCTACTACCTCGTGTGGAAGTACATCGTGGGATTCCTTAACCAGGTTTTGGGGATCGCATGATACCGCCCGCCGCGGTGAGCCTAGTGAGCGCGGTGTTCATGCTCGTGTCAAATCCAGCTTCCCGTGCGGCTTTACAAATCCCGACACACTCTTTGCAAACATTTACCGCCTACTGCGATACCGTCCTTACCGGTGTGCGAGTCGAATGAGTGGAAGCCGGGTCTAAATCTGTAGGCACTTGCGCCAAAAATCGAAAGCGCCCCTTCAGAGCTTTCGAGAGGAGGTGCTCCATGGCGTACCTTCGCTCTTGCTTCGAAAACTTTCTCCTTAGCGGTCGCTTGATACGTTCGTCCCACCGAGCTATCTTTTCTGCCTTGTTCCTCGCAACTCTGACCTGTCTCGCACAGGATTCTTCTCAAAACATCGCGAAACCCGAACCAGCACCATCGTCTGACTCAGACGAAACGGTAACGCTTCCCGCCGGAACCAGACTGGAGCTTGTCCTCACCCAGCCAGTTCAGACCCGGTACATTCATCGCGGTGATGACATCTACGCACAAATTACCAATCCCGTCGATTCAGCCCACCAAGTCGTGATCCCGCCGGGCACGTTTGTGCAAGGAACGGTGGACAAGATCGACCGTAACGGCGGACGTGGGGAGATTCGTTTGCAATCCATGTCGATCACGTTCCCTGACGGCTACGTCACTCCCATTCCCGGGCCGCTCACCGTGGAAAGCAACGACGGCTATGCCCTCAAGGATCCTGGATCGAGGCGCACTGCTGGAGCCTTCGCCGTACCTCTTGCCGGGGTTGGCCTCGGCGCTCTGATCGGCCACTTGGCCGGTAGCTCGCATTCGACGCTTACCAGCACGCTACCCCCAGGGTGCGTCGGTCCACCGCCCGGGTGTCTGTCGTCCAGCGTGTCCGCTCCCGGTAGCGCGGGCAAAGACACAGCGATTGGTGCCGCAGTTGGAGGTGCCATTGGAGGCATCTCGTCACTCTTCTTGCTCCTTGGCTCCCATCACTTCTATCTCGATGCGGGTGCCCCGGCGCAAGCAACATTGCAAAATCCAGTCACCCTGCGGCAGGACGAAGTCAGCAAGGCCATTAAGGCTTCGGAACAGCATCCCGTTGCAGAGCATGCCGTCGCCCCGCGGCCAATGCCGCCTCCGCCTCCCGATATGCCCGTTGAGCACGGCACATGCTACACGCCGGGTACACCAGGAACGCCTCCAACCGTGATCCCCGGAGCGCCAGGGCCTGACGGCATCCCGGGCGCGCCCACGATCATTCCCGGAACACCCCCAACGCCGGGAACGCCGTATCCGTGCCCGTAGAGACAGTGCTGCGAGTCCGCGATCGGCGATCAAGGTATCACTGCTTAACAAGCTCTGATGGCTGTCCCCGGATTCCTGGCCCCGTCCTGTCCCCCTCATGTTGTAGTCTCTAGGCTGCGCGAACAGACGACAAGCTCATGCCTACACTCATCCCGCAGCCAACCCGCGTCGAAGCCGCCGGCAACAAGCCTAAGCTGATCGACGAATACATTGGACGCTTGAACTCAAAGACATCTGCCGCAAGTGTTGCGCACATGCGCAGTCCAGGGGGATGGGTCGAACCTGGGCAGACCCCTGAGTTCGATGAGTTCACAATCGTTCTGAAAGGAATGTTGCGAGTCGAGCACAAGAACGGTACGCTCGACGTGCGCTCCGGACAAGCCGTGATCACTCACGCCGGAGAGTGGATCCGCTATTCAACTCCCGAAGACACTGGCGCCGAGTACATTGCTGTTTGCTTGCCTGCGTTTTCGATGGATACCGTTCACCGCGACCATTAATGGCCTGCCCAACTAATCCGCTGCCGCGTAATATCCAAGTCGAGCATTCACGCGCAGGAAGGCATGTAGCCGTTTTGGCAATCGCAGTCTAACGCTGATCTTGTACCACTTTCCATCTTTCGGTTTGGATTGCGGTCGGTAGGCCAGCACATACTGGTGGCGCAGTTGTACCCCGATCGCCCGGGTCACACCCGGAAGGTCCGCGATATTCGTCAGAGTGTATGCCTTTCCACCTGTCACCTCGGTAACCGATTGCAAGAGTTCCGGGCCCAGCATCTCTTCTTGCGTCGTCACGTAGCGATCGTACGTACCGACGGCATAGAGCAGCACATCCGATTCTTTCACCACGCTCTTTACGTCATGTTCGTTGTAGCGGCTGTGGTTGTCGCCGCCATCGGAGAGAATCAGCAATGCACGACGTGAGTAACGGGCATCTTGCATCTTGCGCAAACCCATGTAGATGGCGTCAAGTAACGAGGTTCTGCCCCGCGCCGGGGTGGTCAGCAGGCTATTCAGAAGCTCATCGGTACGATTTGTGAAGTCGGTCACCAGATGAGGTTCATCCGCGAAGGTGATCATGAAAAATTCATCCTGCGGATTCGCCTGATCGCAAAATTGCCGAATCGCTTCTTTTGTCCTTTCCACTTTGTCGGCCATACTGCCACTCATGTCGACGATCAGACCGATCGATACCGGCGTATCTTCGCTCGAGAAATGCCTGATCTCCTGGGGCTTCTTGTTTTCGAAAAGCTGGAAATTGTCCTGGTCCAGGCCAATCACGGGCCGATTCAAGTCGTCCGTGATCGTGACGGGAACGGTCACGAGATTTACGTCGGAGCGGATCACTCCGAGCCCGCCTGCTAAATGAGGCTGAGTGCTTGCCGCATCGGGAGTAATGCCTCGCGGCGTGATGTGAACGTCATTGATTGAAGTCTGGCAAAAACCTCCTAGGGTCAGAATAAGAAAGCTGAGAAAGACCATAAGGAGAAGGAAATTGCGACCGGCGGGACCGAACATGTGTTGCACCGTCCAAAATCAAATCGTTCGGCGTTTGGTTGTGGCTGAAGCTAACACTCGTTGTACGACGAATCTGGTAGGTATAACGAAATGATTACCGATGCCGGATTACCTGGACGTTTTGCAGGAAGCGATTAACGTCGGCCTAAAGGAAGCAAAGCAGTTCGGATTCGATACAGCGATGGCGCTGCGGCGACTCGCTTATTCCCACTCGATGGTGCCAGGAGGCTTCGAGGTGACGTCATAGACCACGCGGTTGACGCCTTTCACTTCATTGACGATGCGAGTCGAAATGGTCTTCAGTACATCATGCGGGAGCGTTACCCAGTCGGCCGTCATCCCATCTTCCGAATTTACCGCACGGATGGCACAGGTGTACGCGTAGGTGCGCATATCGCCCATCACGCCGACCGACATCACCGGCAGCAATACAGCGAAAGATTGCCAAATCTTGGTGTAGAGGCCCGCCTCTTTGATTTCGCTGACCACGATGTCGTCGCATTCGCGCAGCAATTGCAGGCGTTCGGGCGTGACTTCTCCGAGCACGCGCACGGCGAGACCCGGTCCCGGGAACGGCTGCCGCTGCAGGATATCTTCGGGCATCCCAAGATCACGCCCTATGCGCCGCACTTCGTCTTTGAATAGATCTTTCAGGGGCTCGATCAGCTTGAGTTTCATCTTCTCGGGAAGTCCCCCGACGTTGTGATGTGACTTGATAACCTGCGACGGTCCGCGCACCGAGCGCGATTCAATCACATCGGGATACAGCGTTCCCTGCACCAGCCACTTGACCTTGCCCTCGGTCTTCTCGATCCGAAGCGCTTCTTTCTCGAACACCTTGATGAATTCGTTCCCGATGATCTTCCGTTTCTTTTCTGGATCAGTCACTCCGGCCAGTTTCTTGAGGAACCGGTCACTCGCATCCACCGCATCGAGATGGAGTCCGAGTTTGTCGCGCAAATTGTTCTGCACTTTTTCGAATTCGTTCTTGCGCAGCACCCCATTGTTCACGAACACACAGGTCAGCCGCGACTTGCCTTTGGCGTCCCGCAAAGCCCGATCGACGAGCATCGCTGCGACGGACGAATCCACGCCTCCGGAGAGCGCACAAATGGCGCGTCCAGTGCCAACTTGCTCTTTAATCTGGGCGATCGTGGAATCGATGAAGTGCTGGGCCGTCCACGTCGGTTTGGCCCCGCAAATCTGGAAGACAAAATTTTTGAGAATCTGCGTGCCTTGTGGGGTGTGGTGCACTTCAGGATGAAACTGCACCGCGTACCACTTTTTCGCGACATTCTGAATTCCAGCGACTGCGTAATGCGTTTTCGCCATCAACTCGAAGCCGGGAGGCAACTCCAACGCCTCGTCCCCATGCGACATCCACACGGCCAGCTTCTTGGCTAGACCCTTAAATAAAACTGAGTCAGAAACTACATCGACTTCGGCATGTCCGTACTCGCGTTTATCCGCGGGACGGACTTTGCCGCCGAGAGTGTGCACCATGAACTGGAGTCCGTAACAGATGCCAAGCACCGGCACGCTCAGATCAAACACGTGCGCGTCCGCCGGCGGCGCGTCTTTGTCATAGACGGACCAGGGCGCGCCGGAGAGCACAATTCCCACCGGGGAGTAAGCCTTGATCTCCTTCAGCGTAGCCGTGCAGGGCAGCACAACGGAGAAAACATTCTGTTCGCGGATGCGACGCGCGATCAGCTGCGTGTATTGCGCGCCAAAGTCAAGGATTACGATGGATTGATCGACTACGGGTTGCCCGATCGCAATTTTTCCGACCGTTGCTTGTCCGATCAAAGATGAGTTGTCCGGGGATTTGGTCGCCACAACTGAGTTTCTCAGATTCGGGGAGACAGTGTAAAGACAGAAGAGGAATCGTTAGTGATGGTACTCCCAACACACTTATGAGATATCAGCAGCACTGAAGCTATGTCTCTCCGATCAGATTCGGCACATCGCTCAGGATGGGCTCGTCGCGATCGATTGTAGTCTGGAGCGCTGGAGTTGCTCGCGGGAATGGCATGACTTGCGACGGAGGCTTCATCCACTCTTCCGGGGTCTCGACGATCGCCAGGTAGCCTGCGACCCGGGCCGTGTAGATCCAGTCGGCGACAGCGAAATATCCCAAGGTCAGAACAAGAATCGCGAGCCCCACGAGGCGCCAGGGCAGAAATCCGGCGAGACTGAGAGAACCGGAGATGAGCGTAGTCGCCCCTGCGAAGGCCACAAGATGCGCGAACCCGGTCCAGGCGCTGACCGCAAATACCGCTCCGGTCCGTTCCCGGCAGAGTGCGACGGCTGCGCTAATCGCACCGACAGCATCTTTCCCATCGCGTACCACAAACACCGCAGTCAGTGAGAGCAGCCAGTTCAGTGCAAACCAGGCCAATCCGACCAGCATCGCCAATGGTACAAACAAAAGAAAAACTACGCCCGGACTGGGATTCGCGTCGGAGGATGCAAAGCCGGCCACGATCAACGCGCCCATGAACCCCAGAATCGTTGCCAGGGCAAGTGCTACGCGCAGAAAACTCAGCCGTGCCAACGCGCCAATGGCTCCTCGGGCCGGGACATCGCTCACAACCCTTGTGTCCGGTGCGCTCCCAACGCCGGCAGCCGCCGTTCTCAAAGCGATTTGCTCCCGTACGTAATCGAGCATAGCTCGCAGCGTTGTCACTCTTCCAAGAGAGGCCGCGACAATCCAAACCAGGGTCAAAAGCAAGGCTGCCAACGTCAGCGATAACACGGCCCTCGCCACGCTGCCGTGAAGAATATGCATGAGCGCCTGCCAGACCAAAAAGGGCTGATTGGTCTTCAGCAGAAGCATTTCACCGTAACTGACCGGAAGGGAGTCGAGATATTCGAAGAAGCCGAAAAGGATCAGGACGGTTGCGGTCGCCCCCACCACCCATCGCCAGGTGATTTCAGCCAGTGCGAAGGAAGGTCGCCGAAACGCGGCGCGAAATCCTTCTGAGGTGGGCGAGACGCGAGACATGCCGTAAGCATAACGCAATTTTCGGAAGCGTCATTAACGTCCCGGGTGACGGAGAGAGCAACAAGACATCAGAACCTCAAGTGCGAACCCTAATATTTTTAGTTCGTAGCGTGCAGCGATACATTGTGGCAACGACCACTCCCGCCCAGGCATCCAGATAACTAGGACAACAGAGAGGAATCTGGAGAAGCTAGCTGACATCGTGCGGCGAGTCTTCACAAATTGAGGGAGGAAGTATGCGATTCATCAACTACGTAGCATCGCTGGTAGTTTTTGCCCTTATCTTCACCTTAGGCGCTTTCGCAAAAGACAAAGATTCAGGAAGCTTCGATCTCGCGCAGAGTGCGAAGATCGGCTCGACTGTGTTGCAACCCGGCCACTACAAAGCCGAATGGACCGGGCCAAACGACGCTCTACAGATCTCGGTTCTGGAACATGGCAAGACCGTCGCTACCGCAAAAGGAAATCTAAAGGAATTGCCGTCGAAGGCGTCCTATGACGCAGTGACGATTCGAACTCATCGCAACAACACGCAACAGGTGGATGAGATCGAATTCAACAATCGGAGCGAGGCGCTGGTGCTGGCCGGTTCCTAAGCTGAGAGAACAACAAAAAGAAAAGCGGGCTCGCTTTCTATGTTTACTCGGGCCCGCTTCTTTTCCCTGAGATCACTTTACGACGAGGTTCACCATCTTGCCCGGCACATAGATTCTTTTCACGATCGGCTTGTCGGCGATGGCAGACTTCACCTTCTCGTCTGTTAATGCTCTGCCTAGCACGAACTCCTCTGCAGCATCGACCGGCACAATGACGCGGCTCCGCAGCTTGCCATTGATCTGCACCGGAATCTCAATCTCTTCTTCTTTCGCCAACTCGGCGTCGTACTGCGGCCACGAAGCTTTGAGCAGACTTCCCTTCTCACCCAGCATCTCCCAAAGTTCGTGCGCGAGATATGGGGCAAAGGGAGCGAGCAAGAGAACGAGGCTGCGCTGAACTTCCGCCAAAAAGGCGGCCGGTACCGCGCCCCGGCTGATCGGATCCTCGGCGCCATACAAACAATTCACTAACTCCATGATGGCCGAGATGCAGGTGTTGAAATGCCAGCGACCCTGAAAGTCGTCACTGACGCGTTTGATCGTCTGGTGCAGCTTCCGCTGGATCGCGCGGGCCTCCGGCGACAACTCCACTGGAACCGGCTTGCGCCACTCCGGATGATCCGGTTTCGCACTGCGCACAACGAACCGGTACACACGTCCAAGGAACCTTTGAATACCTTCGATTCCCGAATCCTGCCAATCGAGATCGCGATCCGGTGGCGCCGCGAACAAACTGTACAAACGCGCCGCGTCCGCTCCGTAGCGCGCGACCATTTCGTCGGGCGAGACGACGTTGCCGAGGCTCTTCGACATCTTCGCTCCGTCTTTAATCACCATACCCTGCGTGAAGAGGCGCTCGGCGGGTTCGTCATTGGCGATCATGCCCAAATCGCGCATGAACTTGGTCCAGAATCGCGAGTAGATCAGGTGCAAGATCGCGTGTTCGACGCCCCCTATGTACTGGTCGATGGGAAACCAGTAATCGGCGATCTTGCCGTCGAATGGCGCGCGATCGTTGTGCGCGTCCGTGTAGCGATAGAAGTACCAGGACGAGTCGACAAATGTGTCCATGGTGTCGGTCTCGCGGCGTGCCGGTCCTCCGCACTTCGGGCAGGTTGCATTTACGAATTCCGGCACCCTTCCCAATGGAGATCCGCCGGTAAGCGTGATATCGACTTTATCGGGCAAGAGCACCGGCAAATCTTTTTCGGGCACGGGAACGATCCCGTCTTTGTCGCAATAGAGCATGGGAATCGGCGTGCCCCAATACCGCTGCCGCGAGATGCCCCAATCCTTTAATCGGTAAGTAACTGTCGGTTTGCCAAAGCCCTTCTCTTCGGCATACGCGCCCATCTTCTTGATCGCGTCGGCACAGCTTAATCCGCTGTACGGTCCGGAATTGACCAACATGCCGTCGTGCGCCGTGAACGGCAACTGCGGCTCCGTCATCGTCTCTTCGGGATCATTGGAGACGGGCAGGATTACCAGCCGAATCTCGATTTTGTACTTCTTCGCAAACTCAAAATCACGGTCATCATGCGCCGGTACGCTCATGATCGCGCCCGTGCCGTAATCCATCACAATGTAGTTAGCAACCCAGATCGGGATGCGCTCTCCGCTGAACGGATTGATCG
>Ga0209168_10000372_pt1 | contig 46409 bp, 40 predicted proteins | sample Coa_R1_FD_187156 | JGI IMG/M metagenome (GOLD analysis project Ga0209168, IMG submission 187156) | Surface soil microbial communities from Centralia Pennsylvania, which are recovering from an underground coalmine fire - Coalmine... | ecosystem: Environmental > Terrestrial > Soil > Unclassified ...
GTCCTTCATTCCCGTTTGCGACCCCGACAGCTTCGTTTGCGTGGTTTATCCCGCCGAACAGTTCAAGGATACGAATTTCATGGCAGCGTCGTTTCAGGTGAAAGAGGTTTTTGCAGAGCACGAGATGATGACAGCTGATATATGCGTGACTCCGCGCCCCACCAAGTACGGTGACACGGTATCTGACTTTCCGAGCTTTCTGATCTCGGCTGAACACCCGGTCGAATTGATCGGCGGTGTCCAATTTCTGCACGGAGTCACTGGCGGAGCTGCCACAAGCCACTCGATCGGCGTTGACTTATATCGTGCGTTTCACAAGCAAAGATGTTTCGAGCTGAGCGTTAGTCAAACTGAGACAAATCCGGGAGTCTCCGATCCGCCGATGAAGACGCTTACCCCCGCACAGGGGAGGAAATTGGATCAGGCAATGTCGTTGACGCTCCACAGCTTCCGGTTTCAAGACTAGCCGGTTTGCCCGATAGAGTTGAAACACCCTCATTGCACTCATTGACCTCGGGAAAGTTTTTGGCGCAATCCCCCGCGATATCAATTGATTTCGGCCTTGCCCGCAATCCAAACTGGCGCGACAACCTTCAATCGGTGCGCCCATGTTCCGCGGCATTCTTCAGAAGGTGAAACGACCGCCGATGGTTGGAGCAAAGTTGTTGTTGTAGAAATATGGGACGCCGGGTTTATGAGGAATGGCGATGCCCAAGCCGCCGCTCACCCAGGAATACGCAATTCCGGCAAAACCGTCGAAACGCTTGGTGAAATGATGGTCGGCAAATAGCGATCCCTCGTTGAGCGTGCCCGCGCAAGAACTGCGGAAACCGGCTGTGGCGTTGCATGCCGGCGGAGAACGGAAGTCGTTCTGACGCTGTTGATACCAAGAGAACGTGAAGTCGGTTTTCTTCTGGTAGGTGTATTTCACACCCGTCCACCAGATATTCACCAGCTTTTCAGAGTCGAGATTCTTGTCTTCGACCCCACTCATGAAATAGCCACCCTGGTCCGAGGCCCCGACTCCTAACGGATTCTTCGGGTTGTTCTGCCAGATGTATTCATAGCCGGCAAACACCTTGAACTGCTCCCACGCATACTTGGCAGCAAACATGATTGCGTAGTTGTCGGTCACGATGCCATAGACGGTCTCGTTCGGGTCGATCAGGTTGGTCCCGGTGATGGTGTTGGTGTTGATACTGTCGGTGGTCGACTGATAGGACTGGGTCGGACTCTGAGGCCCCAGTAAAGGGTTCAACACGCTGATCGCCTGGTTGTAATGTTGGGGGACGATGTCGACGGAGAACTTGCCGCAGTCCGCGCCGAGGTTGAATCCGTAGGCGTTGTTGTGGGCCGATTCCGCGGTGCAGGTAGCGGCAGTCCAGGTGGCTGAGGCCGAGTAGCAGCCGCCAGAACCGTCGGCGAATTTATACATCGCGCCGAAATGGACCGGGCCAACGGTGAGGCGATACTTCACGGCGTTATCCCAACGGCTGTTTTCGGTGTCGCCGCCGCCTGCCATGGTGCCGTTATATCCGATATAGGAAAAAGCATAGCTGCCGCCGGCCGGATCGTAACGGAGCATGGCATCGGTGCCGAGAGCGCGCTGGCGGCCGAAGGTTAGGGTGCCGAAATGCGCCGACGAAACACCGCCATAGAATTCGTCATTCAAGGGTTGGCCCGCGCGCGCGCCGTCGACGACGTAGGAATAGCTGCTCCTGGGAAGGCCGTTGTTGATGACGTCAGTCTTTGATGTGTTGGCGAGCAGGCCGGACTGTGGATTGATGCCAGTGGAAGCGTTAAACACAACCGACCAGCCAGGCAGAAACTCTTCTTTGCCCCTGATGCCCAGACCGGTTTGTGACAGATTATTTGGTGCGACAAGGAATCGATGTTGATATCCGTTGCGGTTCACCAAAGATGCGCCTTCGTAGTTATAGCCGTTCTCCGGTAAGCCGTGGCTGACCCAGCCGACGCCAACGTCATATGCACCGTAAACCGTGATGCCGTGCCAGGTCAGCGTGCAGTCAGTGGTGGCGAACTCGTGGCCGCTGGTGCAGGGATCCGGGGTGTCCTTGCCGGTTCCCGTTTGGGCCAAAGATGGGAATGCTCCCACTGCAATGCACAAGAGCAGCAAGAAGGGTTGGGCCAGTAAAGCCTGTGCAGATGACAAAGTTGAGATCCGGCACCTCGTAAGCCCTGCACAAAAGAGAGCAACCCTACGCATTATCGCCTCCGGCTGGAAGAGTTTTGGTTAAAGAATTTGAAGTGTACACGAGATATGGTTTTGTTGTCTAAAGATACACGGTTTACCATTAGTTAAGCCGCTGCGCACCGGGGCATTGGTATTTCGTATGGCAATTGACCGTGCACGACATCGGCGGTAGGATTTCGTTCCGATGCGAAGCAACAGCAAATCCGGTAGGAGCGCCGAGGAGATGCTCCATCTCCGGGACGCGGCTTTACAGCTGGGGATCAGCTTCCCCACGATTAAACAGTGGATTTACAGGAAGAAGATCCACAGTATTCAAACGCCTGGAGGGCACCACCGCATCCCACAGACGGAGGTGGACAAACTTCTGTTCAGAACTCGAGGCAAAACAGAAAAGGAGCGGGAGCAGGTGGTGCGTCGCGTCAGTGGGCGCAATCAACTGGTGGGGCGTATCGATTCGGTCCGCATCAGCGGCCTGATGGCAGAAGTGAAAATCTCGATCGGGGGCCAGCAGATTACCTCGATCATTACCGCAACATCGGCCCGCGAGATGCAGTTAAAGAAGGGGCAAACTGCTGCCGCACTGATCAAGGCCACAGAAGTGATGATCATCCGCGTGTGAGTGTTCGATAATCCGAACAGCAAAAAGCCTCGGCCGATGACCGAGGCTCTCGAATAAGACTTGCTTAAATTAGTCGCCCGACGCCCAGAACTCAGCTGCCGTATTCGGGGCGATCAATCGCCCATTTGGAGCTGCTACCAAGCCGGCCTCGATATCCGCCAACTTCACCTGCTTGATGTCCCAAGCCAAACCGAGCTTCTTCAGAATCCAGATGCAATACCAATTCGTATCGATTTCATACCACGTGAACCCGTGCGACGCTGACGTCGGATGCGCGTGATGATTGTTGTGCCATCCTTCGCCAAAGGTCAGGAGCGCTACCCACCAGCTGTTGGTGGAGAGGTCGCGGGTTGCAAATCGCCGTGTGCCCCAGGAGTGCGTTGCCGAATTTACCAGCCAAGTCGCGTGCAGAAGGAACACGGTGCGGAAAAACATGCCCCAAAGCAGCCAGGGCAATCCGCCAATCGCGAACAGCGCGACGCCGAGAATGATCTGAGGAACGTAGTGATACTTGGTGAGCCAAACGTGGAACTTATCTTTGGCAAGATCGGGCACATAGCGCGCCAGCGTAGTCGCGTCGTGGTGCATCGACTTGCCCATGAGAATCCATCCCATGTGCGCCCACCATTTGCCGTCAATGGGTGAATGCGGATCGCCTTCCTGATCCGAATGCTGATGATGGATGCGGTGTGTGGCTACCCAGAAAATCGGGCCACCCTCCAGAGCCAACGTGGCGCAGATGGTCAGGAAATACTCCACCCATTTGGGCGTCTTATATCCGCGATGGGTGAGGAGGCGATGGTAGGCCATCCCGATGCCGAGGCTGCCTGCCACCCACCACAGGAAAATCGCTACAAAAAGCGCCTTCCATGTGAAGAAGAACAGCGCCGCGATCGCCCCGACATGAAACAGCGCCATGACAATGGCTGTTATCCAGTTAACTTCGTTTTTGGCAGACTGAGCCCGTTCCAAATCTTGCAGTTCCATATCCAAGGAGGATCCCCGTTCCCGTAGTCTTCGACGTAGAAGAATCTTTACTTAACGTAACAGGAGACCAAAGTACGGCACTGTAATACTTGTGTAATAGCGGTCTATCCGCCATTACCGGAGTAATCGGAGGATGCGCGTGCTGCAGGATGAGGTTGCTGCCGACGCAGTGGAAGCCAGCTTCAGAGGCCACCGTGAAGCTTTCCGAATGCGCGGGCCAGCATGAGCGACTGAATCAGGATTCCCGCCCCAAGGACGAGCACGTGTGAGGTCTTGCGCAGATCGAAACTACCGACACGACAAACCAGCAGGTAGCCGACGGCCAGGTTGAACAGGCCCCACAAAACATTGATCGTTGAGGACGACAAGCCTACACCGGGCGGCGAGGCGAAGGGGCTTTGGAAAGCGTGACCAGAGATCCCATTTCCAAGGTGGGGTAGCGCATTCGCCAGGAACATGCCTCCGAAAAAATACGCCAAATAGTGATACCAGCGCATGGTCGCTTCCTAGGCCGCGTTGCCCTTGACCTGCACTCCCGCCCATTTCTCAAGAAGAGTAAGGGTTGCAGCGTAGTCGAGATCCTTATGCCCGTCTTCGGTCGCCATTTCGTAAACCTCCTCGACCGTCTCCAGACCAGGCAGCTTCACGCGCGCTTCTTTCGCTGCCTCCAGCGTCAGCCGAATGTCTTTATGCATGAGCCGTAGCGGAAAGTTCGGAGTGAAGTCTCGTTGCAGGATAAATGGCGCCTTATACTCCACAACTCCCGAGCGAACCATCGTTGCTTCGATCAGAGAGACAAGTTGCTGCGTGTCCACGCCCAATTTCGTGGCCAAGGTGAGCGCTTCCGCAAAACCCTCATAGATCATCGCAATCTGCAGGTTCATGGCCAGCTTGGTCGCCTGCCCTTTGCCGGTATCACCCATGCGGAAGATCTTCTTCCCCATGGCCGCGAATAATGGCTTGAGCCGCTCAACATCGTTCTCTGCTCCGCCGACGATGAAGACGAGAGTGCCATCTCGCGCGCCGATCTTTGATCCCGTCATAGGTGCGTCCACCCAGGCCACGCCTTTCGCCGCCATGCGCTCGGCAAATCTTAGCGTTGCAGAAGGTGAGATTGTGCTCGAGTCCGCAATAATGGCTCCCTCGGTCAGCGATGACTCTGCTCCTTCTTTTCCGAAGATGACTTCTTCTACCGCATCGGTATCAGAGACGCACATCCACACGACCTCGGCGCCTTGCGCCGCCGCCGCTGGAGTCGGAGCGATGCCAGCACCTTCGACCATTTTTCCTGGAGTGCGATTCCACACTGTCACTTCGTGACCGGCTTTCGCCAGATTGGTCGCCATCGCCTGGCCCATGATTCCTAACCCCAGAAATGCAACGCGCATGCGAACTTCTCCTTTTTCTTCGCCAACGTAGGATGCATTGGGATTAGATATGACCTGCCCGATTCAGGTCAAGCAATCGCGACAAATTCCTGTACAACTTCGCTTCAACATAACCAAGACGAAACACTATGAAAATTTCTTCACATCGACACCTCCAGTCGCCATGCGGTATAGTGCGCGGAGCTTTCGGTCTGCGATTCTGTTGATCCCCTGCGGCTGATTGAATCTCTGACAGCAAGGAAATCCTCAATGAATTGTTCGCGAACGACTTTCTTCCGTGGCCGTGTCAGAGCCGTTTTCACAGGGCTGGCACTCTGGCTGGGGTTCGCGCTGCCCACCTTTGCTCAGAATACTCCGGTAAGAATCAGCGTCGACAATCTGACCAATACTGACAGCGATCATAAGACCGAAGTCGAACCGTCGATGTTTGCCTGGGGCAATACCATTGTGACCGCCTTCCATGTCGCGCGGCGGCCGGGAAGTCTCGGGTGGGGCAGTGGCGATATTGGCTTCTCAACCTCGACCGACGGCGGCAAGACCTGGCACTATGGCAACCTGCCCGGCCTGACCGTGAACTACAAAGGTGGAACTTACGGAGCCGCCGCCGATCCTTCTGTGGCATACGATGCGAAACACGGCGAGTGGCTGATCTCCACGCTGCCGCTCGCTGGCCTCAGCGAGGGCTCCGGGTTGATCGGCGATGTTGCCGTGAGTCGCTCGACGGATGGCCTCCACTGGGGAAATCCAATCATCATCGATAAGACGCATCTAGACGACAAGAACTGGACAGTTTGCGATAACACCACGACGAGTCCCCATTATGGAAACTGCTACACCGAGTGGGACCAAGCCTTCGGAACCGGCGAAGTTCTAATGAGTGTTTCCAAGGACGGTGGACAAACCTGGGGACCCGGCCTCTCCTCGTCCGATCACGCCGTCGGTCTTGGTGGCGAGCCGCTCGTTCAACCGAATGGCACGGTGATCGTTCCCTTCCAGGGTGGCGGTATCGACGTTTTCAGCTCGACCAATGGCGGCACAAGTTGGGGCAGGAGCCAGGTCATCGCCACGATTGACTTCCACTCCGACGCTGCGGGCATTCGCAACCTCGACTTGCCATCGGCCACAATCGACGGTGCTGGAAATGTATATGTCATCTGGTCCGATTGCCGGTTTCGCAAAAACTGCGCCGAGAACGATATTGTGATGAGCACTTCTGCAGACGGAAAGACCTGGAGCACCGTCACCCGCATTCCGATCGATGCGACCACGAGCACGGTGGATCATTTCATCCCCGGCATTGGCGCTGATCCGACAACATCCAAGGCTAACGCTCACCTGACGATCGTTTACTACTACTATCCACAAACAAATTGCAGTTTGATCACTTGTCAGTTAGACATCGGCTTCACCACTTCAGTCGACGGCGGTGCCACGTGGACAGCCGGTGCAAAAATCGCCCGCGGGATGAAAGTCGGCTGGCTTCCGGTTTCAGATAACGGACCCATGGTCGCCGACTACATTGGAGTGTCTTACTCCAACGGCAACCCATTCGGCGTCTTTGCCGGTGCGCTTCCTTCCAGCGGTTCGACGTACAACGAATCTACGTACACAACGAAAAATCCTCTGCCGGTTTCTTACGATGCGCCTCGCTTCAGTTCCGCCAACGATCGACCCGTGCCGAACGCTCACTCGGATCACGAGATGAAGTTCTTCTACGACGACGAAGGTCGTCGCGAGATTCCGCGTTCCCGTTGGATCACCAACACCGAAGCACAATAAACCGGCGCAGGGACTTTCTGGCACCGGCACTTCGACGGCGGCTTTTTCTGTGTGAGCAGACTCACAAATAGGCGCGTGCAGGCCTCTTTTTTCGCATCTAATGCTTTAGAGGGCAGTTACCGCCGTACTGTCAAGAAAAGTAAAAGGCAGCTTCACTCCATCGGAAGTCATCTAAACTCTCAGATTGAAGATTGACGAAGAACGCTGAGGATCGCAGTAATAACTCCGCGCCGTAGGCAATCGGTAATAAGATTGAAAGAGCCAGACCAATTTATCTTCCGCGCTCTGTAGCAGGATGATTAAGCAGACTCTTCGCAACCCGGCCCTTCGCAAGCGCGCCACACAGTTCGGGCGTCTGGTGCGCCACTCAGCGGTCACTCCACGCTCGGGACAGACCTATAGGCCACGATTGGCCGCTAATGGCGAACTCGGTGTCACCTTCATCGGACACGCCAGCTTCTTCGTACAAATTGGCGGCAAGAATGTAATGATTGATCCCAACTTCGCGCGGTGGCTGTTCGTGCTGAAACGGCTTCGCCGCCCGGGCCTGCGCATCGCCGATCTTCCACCGATTGACCTGGTGCTGGTTTCGCACGCGCACTTTGATCATCTGCACCGGCCATCATTGCGTTCGATTGTTCAAAACAATCTTCGAGCGCGTGGGGTAGCTCCAGCCATCATCATTCCGACGCACGTTTCGGATCTGGTTTCTGACCTCGGATTCTCCGAGATCATTGAACTCGACTGGTGGAAGCAATCGCGACTCGGCAATCTGACCGTCACGCATGTGCCTTCGCGCCACTGGGGTGCCAGAATTTTAAAAGATTCCCATCGCGGATACGGAGGTTTTGTTCTAAAGACGGGCAAACACTCTGTCTATCACGCGGGGGATACCGCGTACTTCTCCGGCTTCAGCGAAATCGGACGCCGTCTTGCTCCCGATGTTGCGCTTCTTCCCATCGGTGCCTATAACCCGCCGCAATTCCGTAATGTGCACGCCAATCCTGCAGACGCGACCAAAGCATTCCTGGATCTCAAATCGCGCTGGATGGTTCCGATGCACTACGGCACGTTCCGCCTGTCTCACGAGCCCGTGGATGAACCGTTACAGCTTCTTGATCAGGAAGCGAGCGCCGCGGGAATCAAAGATCGCGTCGTTGTGCTCGAAGAAGGCGTAACCCGATTTTTCTGATCGCTCTTTAGCCCGCCCGCACTTCTGCAATATTCACTGACCGTTCACCGGCCTGCCGGGTCATTTGGGTGTAAACTGCGAATAATTTCCTTCCTAGGAGGTCCTATGTCTGTAAAACCCATTCCCGAGGGATACCACACGATCACTCCCTATCTCACCGTTAGAAACGCAGCCAAAGCGATCGAGTTCTATAAACAGGCTTTCGGCGCACAGGAGCGGGGCGTGATGAATGGTCCCGACGGCAAAGTAATGCACGCAGAACTCAAGATCGGAGACTCGATCATCATGCTTGCGGACGAATTCCCTGATTTCGGGGCGGTGTCTCCGGAGACTGTTGGAGGAAGCAGTAGCGGCCTTCACATCTACGTCAGCGACGTAGATCAAGCATTCGATCGAGCGGTGAAAGCCGGCGCGCACGTCGAAATGCCGGTCATGGATCAATTCTGGGGTGACCGCTACGGAAAGTTGAAAGATCCTTTCGGCCACAAGTGGTCCATTGCGACCCATGTAAAGGACATGTCAGCAGATGAGATGAAGCGCAGCATGGACGAAGCAATGGCCGCCATGCAGAAGACGCGTAACAACGGCTCATGTTGGGACAGCCCCGCCTCGGCTGTCCCACCTGGGCGAAGCCCAGCATCTCCTCAGTAGCCCAGGAGAATTCTGAGATCGCGCAGGTTATTCCCCGTGGGTCCGATCTCAATCGCATCTCCAATCGAGCGGAACAGTGGATAGGCATCGAACTTCCACAGTGCGTCGCCTAGATCCAGGCCTTGCAATCTGATGCGGTCCAGCGTTGAGCCATCAACAACCGCACCGGCAGCAGGACTATTTCCATCTAAGCCATCAGTCCCGGCACTGAGAATCGCAATGTTTTCTCCCGCGATGTCTTCAGCACAGGCCAACGCGAACTGCTGATTCCGCCCTCCGACTCCTCCATTCGTTACCTTCACCGTGACTTCTCCCCCGGAGATCAGGCAAACGGGCGAAAATTGTTTCCGCAATTGGCGCAGCTTATTCAGAAGATAACCCGCAGCCTTTAAGTAGTCCCAATCGTCGCAGGAGTTGTCGACATGGACGATGAACCCTTGGCGTTCCGCGGCGGCACTTGCTTCCTGAATTGCCGTCTGGTTCGACAGGATCGTCCACCAGCGCGACTTGTGGAATACCGGATCATCGGATTTCGGAGTCTCGTCCAGCGCATGCCGCTCAAGAAGTTCACGTGTAGACGCGGGAAACTGCTTCGCCAGTTCATATTTCTTGGCGATGCGGTAACAGTCTTCGACGGTGGTCGAATCCGGCATTGTCAAGCCCGAAGCGAGTGCGTCCGGCGTATTTTCGGGGACGTCAGAGACGAGCAGTGAGACCTGCTGCGCTGGATATGCCGCTTGGGCCAGGCGTCCGCCTTTCACTGCCGAAAGATGCTTGCGAATCGCGTTGATTTCGGCAATCGGCGCTCCCGAATGCACCAGCGCGCGATAGGTCGCGATCAGGTCGTTCAGCGAAATTTCGCCATCAACAGGCTTTTCGACAATCGATGATCCTCCGCCACTGATCAAAAAGATTACGAGCGCGGATGCAGGCTGGGCTTCCACAGCACGCAACATCGCAGTCGCAGCCTGGACCGACTCCGCGTTCGGCGTCGGATGCCCTCCACGAAAATAGCGGAATCCACGTACCTGCGACGCGGGCTGCACAGAACTCGCCACGATGCCTTCGAGCGAATCTCCTACCTCCGAACTGAGTGCCTCCGCCATCGTGTGTCCGGCTTTGCCGAGCGCAATCACCAGTACCCGCGAATACGAGTGCAGGTCGTAGAGGTCTTCGCGTACCCGCAGAATCCCACGTTCGCAATTCACGTGGCGCTTAAAGCCACTTGCGATCGACGCCTCAGCCAATGCACGGGAAAAGATAGCTCTGGCCTTCTCGCGCATCTGCTGGAATTTCGATTCGCTGGCTGGCTCGATCATGCGGGGATTATAAACAGCGGTCAGCTCTTAGCTCTTAGCTTTTAGCCAAAGCAAAACTGATACGAGCTTTTCTTTCGAACGCGCATACATCTTTCACTCGAAAGACGTCAGCACTACCGTTTTTGGATTCTAGCTGAGCGCTGGTGGCTGAGAGCTCACGGCTTCTTTCACCCAGACTTCTACGGCTTCCCGCATTTCGCGCAGCCGCCCTTCGAAGAAATGATCAGCGCCCTCGATCAGAACCAGTTTTTTGGGCTCAGGGACGGAATTCGACAACGCTTCCAGCTTCGCACGTGGACCGAACTGGTCTCGTGCCCCGCTGATGAAAAGCTTGGGCATGGTGCAATCGTGCAAGAAATCGAAGTTGTAAACCCTCGGCTCTTCTGTATCGGCGGCAACTGGCGCGACCGGAACGCCAGCGCCAATCAAGGCCACAACTCGCGAGTCGGCAGCCGCGGCGCGCAGCCCAACCGCGGCACCAAATGAAAACCCTGCGAAGATTAGCGGCAAGTGGAATTCACGATCCAGCCATTCGAGTGCCGTCCGCACATCGTCGACTTCACCTATGCCGTGATCATGCTCCCCTTGGCTCAATCCCGTTCCGCGGAAGTTGAAGCGCAACACAGGGAACCCGAAGCTGTTCAGCGCCTTCATCGTGTGAAAGACCACTTTGTTGTGCAGCGTCCCGCCAAACAATGGATGCGGATGACAGACCAGTGCGGCGTGCGTCGCGTTGTCCGTGCCACCGTTGAGTAGAGCCTCCAGATTCCCGACGGGACCGCTCAAAAACAGGGAGCGGATGGTTTGGTTCGAGGAGATCACATCTCCAGATTACACAAAAAGAGACCACGGACCGCAGACCTTCGACTTCCGGACACATCCGTGTCCGGGCGAAGTTCGGAACACGTAGTCGTGCGGCCTGAGAGGCGGATAGAGAAGGGCCATGGGCTAGCGTCCGACGGCGGAAGTCCGAAGCCGAAAGCCCGATTTGCTATTCTCTCCTGCATGGACGCTGTCACGTTTACGCGGCAACTCATTGATATCGAGTCGATCTCGGGAAACGAAGCCGCCGTCGGAAATTACCTCTACGGCGAACTCTGTCGCATCGGCTATCAAACCAGCAAGATGCCCGTCGAGGGCGATCGCTTTAACGTGTACGCAGTTCATCCGGATCAACCGAAGCCGGCCGTGGTTTTCTCCACGCACATGGATACCGTTCCTCCATTTATCCCTTCATCGGAGGACGAAGGGCGCATCTACGGACGCGGCTCGTGCGATGCCAAAGGGATTATCGCGGCACAGGTTGCGGCCGCAGAACGCCTGCAACGCGACGGCATCTATGTCGGGCTACTTTTCCTCGTGGGCGAGGAACGCGATAGCCTCGGCGCGAAAGTGGCCAACGATCACGCGCCTGCGAGTTGCCGGTTTCTGGTGAACGGTGAACCAACCGAAAACCACATAGCTCTTGCGTCGAAAGGAACATTGCGAGTCGAGGTCACGGCCAAAGGACGCATGGCGCATTCGGCATACCCCGAACTAGGAGACTCAGCGATCGACAAGCTAATTTCTGCTTTGGCAAAGTTACGCGCCATGCCTTTGCCGTCCGATCCCCAAGTTGGTCCGTGCACGCTAAATATCGGACTGATCGAGGGGGGGCGCGCGCCAAATGTAATTCCCGATTACGCGCATGCCGATCTTCTCTATCGCCTGGTCGGATCGTCGGATGAGTTGAGGAAACAGATCCTTTCTACCGCAGGCACTCAGGTGGAAGTCACGTTCCCACTGGAGCTTCCCTTCTTGCGTCTGCGCTCCGTCGATGGATTACCGACAATGATCGCGGCATTCACCACGGATATTCCGAAGCTGACGAAATGGGGAGAACCGCTGCTGATCGGTCCGGGATCGATTCACGTCGCGCATACCAACGGCGAGTACATCGAGAAACAGCAACTGCACGAGGCAATTGATTTGTATTACAAGATCGCAAACTGGTCTGATGCATCTTAGGGATGGTCGACTCGGCTAAAGCGAAAATCAATCAGAATAATTCCTTCTACTGTGGACTCCAGGTCATGTCGACCCGTACGGGGATTTCGTTCTTCACCGGCATTGTCAGCAATGATGGAGGATCAATCTTGAAATCGGAGAGCGTCGTCGGGATGGTCGCTGTGATGTGCTTTTCTGCCCCCTCGGTATTGACCTCAAGAGGGACTTGCTGATAGTGAGCCGTCTGTCCTGCGAACTGAATTTCCAGGTCGGCTTTAATCGTGGCCGAAGCGGCAGCCGACTCGGGCAGTCGGGTGCGAACCGTCACCATGGGAAACTCCGCACCTTTGGTGACCTGGATCATATGCAGATCGCGGTTGCTATCACCGGAGTCGAACGATTTCACGGGAACGGCGATCAGGAAGTCGCACTGTCCATCGTGACAGATCCCCTTGCCGCGGGCGGAATGGCTGACCCCATCGGTCTGGTGAAGTGGGTGGGAGACATGATATGTGAGGGTACTCGCCTTCAACACCCAGGTGCTGTCGGCGGCAAATGCAGTGCAAAGGCCGAGTAAGAGAACCACGGGCGATAGTTTCTTGATCATAAACTTGGACACTTGCTTGAATGTTGCCGGGTGAAGGCATCCATCAAAACTTCACAGAGACCGCCAATAGCGCAGCCCCATATGCGCCAGCGGTAACGATGGCCACTGGTCCGTGTGCCTGGGCTATGCCGTGCACTTTTTCCCCATTATTTTTCTGACTGAAGGCCATCGCTCCTAGGATCGGCGTCAGAATCATTCCTGGCCCGTGGATCCAAGCCATAGCCTCGTGAAAGCGAATCGGGCCGCGTTTCGGCGTACCCTTGACCCGCGGAGCACGAATCGCATAGTAGGCGGTGATGCCGTACAGGTCGCCTGTCACCGCGCCCAGTGCAACATGCAGATCGCGAGTGGCGGTGCCTTCACTCTTGCCGCCAGCGCCAGTGCCGAGAATCACCGTCGCAATCAACGGTATCGTCGTAATCAGTCCCATACGCTGGTGAATCTTCAGCATGTGCGTACGCTTATCGAGCAGAGCCTGCTGTTGCGCGTTGGCCTGTGTATCCGCCTTGGAGAAGCCTAGATCTTCGAGCGATGGCTCGTTCTGGCTGGCCGACGGTGCATTTGGCAAATTGCCTTGCTGCGGGCCGAGAGCAAGGTTAAGGTCGTGCGCTCCTTCAGCCGTCAAACTAATTTTCTGCGATGTGCTGCCTGCTTCGGACGAAGCCGACACTTCGTAATCGCCGGCCGCAAGATTCCCGACGCTGAAATGCCCAGCTGAGTCCGCGACAGTTTCGGATGACTGGCCGGTGTTCAAATTTCTGACGGACACCTTGGCGTTTGGCGAAGCCTTTCCGGAAGTATCAGTGACAGTGCCGGAGAGAGTGGTTACGGAATCCTGAGCGTAGAGCGGCTGGTGCGTGAGTGCAAAAATCAGTACAGCTCCCAGGACGAGTCTCACAGAGTTTGAACTCATTCGGAACCTATCCTATTAAGTTGAGACCTCAGTTGATGCCAGAAAGATGCCGGAATCCAATAGCAGGATGTCTGACGCTTGCAGCTTAACGTTTTTCTTGACGACTAGCGAACCTATCTCACTCGCAGACACCTGTCTGCATCAGGTGGCGAATTGAAAGGCGCGATAGACTGAAGGAATGACTACGTCCACTCTTAATTCCCTCTCCCGCGCCTCTTCTGCCTATCTGCGCTCGGCCATGCATCAGCCCATTCAGTGGCATGAGTGGGGGCCGGAGGCGTTCGCTACGGCGCAGCGCGAGAACAAACCGATGCTGCTCGACGTGGGCGCAGTGTGGTGTCACTGGTGCCACGTGATGGATCGCGAGTCCTATGACGATCCGGAGATCGCTGCCATCGTGAACGAGCACTTTGTCGCCGTGAAGGTTGATCGCGACGAGCGTCCGGATATCGACAGCCGTTATCAGTCGGCGGTACAGGCAGTGAGTGGACAAGGCGGGTGGCCGCTGACGGCATTCTTGACGCCGGACGGCAAGCCGTTTTATGGAGGAACCTACTTCCCTCCTAATGATGGATACGGGCGTCCGAGCTTCCGCCGCGTGCTGTTGAGCATCGCCAATGCCTACAAAGAAAAGCATGGTGACGTGGTCGAGCAGGCCTCGATGCTGGAAAGTGCGATCGCGCAATCGGAGTCGTTTGCCGGACGAAGTGGGCGTGTTTCGTCGAATGCGATCGCAGCGGTTGAGGCTTCTGCGCTGAAGATGTTTGACCCGCAGCATGGCGGTTTTGGAAGCGCGCCAAAGTTCCCGCACCCGTCAGCACTCGATCTGCTGATCGAGAGATATGCGCGACGTCGAGGAAATCGAGCAGAGCTTCGCTCCGCCGGACAGCCGGGGGCGGCTGTCCCTACACAACCAGGTAGTCCCCCAGACGACGAATCACCACTTCGCAATCTGATCGTCACCACGCTTGAGAATATGGCGCACGGCGGCGTCTATGACCAACTGGCTGGCGGATTTCATCGCTATTCTGTGGACGAACGCTGGGTCGTCCCACACTTCGAGAAGATGTGCTACGACAATTCAGAATTGCTGAAGAATTACGTGCACGCCTATCAAGCGACGGGGCAGCATTTTTTCGCCGAGGTGGCGCAGGACATCATTCGCTGGATGGATGAATGGCTAAGCGATCGCGAACGCGGCGGCTTCTACGCCTCGCAAGATGCCGACATCTCGATGGAAGATGACGGCGATTACTTCACCTGGACCCTCGATGAGGCCAAGGCCGTGCTAACAGATGAGGAAGCGCAGGTCGCGGCTCTGCGGTATGACATTAATGAAGTTGGGGAGATGCACCACAATGCGGCGAAGAACGTACTGTTCGTGCGGGCGTCAATTCAGGAAATCAGCGCGCGGATGAAAATCTCGACGGAGCGCGTTAGCGAATTACTGCTTTCGGCGTCTCGAAAAATGTACGCCGCTCGCCTGCACCGGCCGACTCCTTACGTAGATAAGACCGTTTACGTGGGCTGGAACAGCCTTTGCATCTCGGCGTACTTCGAGGCTGCGAAGGTTCTCCACCTGCCGGAGGCCCGGAAGTTCGCGCTGCGATCGCTGGATCGCGTGCTGAGCCAGTCGTGGAAGCATCCACCAAGTACAGCGCAAACGGCCGGCGGCGCAGGTGGCCCCCTTTCGCACGTGGTCTCGTACTCCGATCCTGAAGCGGAGCATCGCCATATCCGGGGAATGCTCGAAGACTATGCGTTCACCGCTCTTGCCTGCCTGGATGCATACGAGGCAACTGCTGATCTCAGTTACTTCCATTTTGCGCGTTCGATTGCCGACTCGATGATCTCGCGCTTTTTCGATGCAACGTCGGGTGGATTCTTCGACAGCGAACCGGCTTCCGAGGGCAACAATTTTGGAGTTTTGGGTACGCGGCGGAAGCCGTTGCAGGATTCCCCCACGCCTCCTGGAAATCCGATGGCGGCGATCGCGCTGATCCGCCTTTATCATTACACCGACGATGCCGGCTATCGCGATAAGGCCGAGCAAACGCTCGAGACATTCGCCGGCGTTGCCGAGCAGTTTGGAATTTTTGCGGCTACCTATGGAATCGCGGTCGTGCAGTTTCTGGAGAGTCCCGTTCAGGTTGTCGTCATTGAGGGCGACGATGACGAAGCTGACGAACTCCAGTCCGCAGCACTGGCGTCTTTTGCATTTACAAAGACAACCTTGCGGCTGGCCGCCAATCAGGCTGTTGCGCAAAATCTGCCACCTGCTTTAGCCAGTACGATTCCGAATCTTCCCCAGATCCATTCCGGAAAATCCTTCGCCGTACTTTGCTCAGGATCTGCTTGCCAGCCTCCCGTTTCTTCCGCAGTTGAATTGCGAAAGAGCCTGGACTCGGCATTGCGGACCTCGAGTTAGCGTAAAGGCAAAAAATAAGGGCTGATGGGTTCAATTGTTCCATCAGCCCGAAGATTGCAAGCCTCGCTACTCGGCCCAGTTACGACAGGTTACTTTGGTTACGTTGCGCGTTACGGCCGCACGGTGTTTACTACCGGCAGTGTTGAGCAGCCACCTTGCTTGGGTGGGCACAGAATGAGTGGGCCGCCGTCCTGGGCGGGAACCTGTTGGACGGCCGCTGCCACAAATGTGCCCACTAAACCTACCATCAGGATCGCAATCCTGAATGCGCGTTTCATGGGTTCGTCTCCTATGTTTCGCGTCAGGCGTTTACTTTAGAGTCTTCTCTGTAGAACGTTGCATTCTCTAGAGGAATCTCTGTAGTTCTTCTGACGCGGTGACGAATTATAGGACACGTGTCAAGTTACTAAGGTGAAAAATCTGGATCGCCGGACAAACCCTGAAACTATCAGTCCAAAAAACTCACCTGCAACATCAGCGTAAACCATTGCTACACAAAGACTTAGTGTAAGTTTCTAAGGCTTTTAACGGCACTGGTTGGATAAGGCAGAACGATGCCTAACGCGCCCCGCAAATTTACGAAATCCGAACAGAGCTAGCCGAAGGGATAGTCTTGCTGACTTACTTGCTTGCTGGGAAGGTTATCTCTTTGGAGCAATGCGACCAATACCGAAGCTGCCGGTCCCTCCCGCCCCCGTACCGGCCGCCGCCGCACGTTCGGCCAGAGGCGACTGGTTCGTCGGACTTGCGGTCCGCGAGAGCGCACGATCCACCATCCCTTCAAACATCGGAATGAGCGAATCGGCCGGCAGCGGATGATGGATATCGGTCAGGCTCTGCTCCCAGCGCTGCGGCTGCAGAAGCGAACGCGATACATCGCGTACCGGACGCTTGACGGCTACATAACCCAACCACAACGCCAGGCTGGTGTTGTAAGCGGTCATGTTTACGATGCTCATCCAAGGCCCGTTCAGGTGGCTGCCTACCCACGAACTGATCAGAACAAGTTCGATCACTGCGAAGGAGCCAAAACCCAGCGCGATCCCGAAGCTGTGCTGTCGACGGCTGACACCCACATATTGCGCGAAGAACAGGAGGAACATCACCATCCCAACTTGGACCATGCGCACACAGCGCTGTGAGGTGATGATGGCTTGCATCCAGGGCGCGACCTGCGGAGAGTTGGTGGAGACCGAAACGACGGCCGCAACCAGCAGCATGACCAAGCCGGCCCACTTGAACAAGACTGTACCGAGATCGCGGAGTGTGTGAAACGAACGAAAAACGTCGACGAAAACTTCGTGAATCACCAGAAAGCCACAGGTGACACTGATCGCGTTGCTGGCCCAATAAAGGTAGAAGAGGGCGGCGTAACTCCGCCAGACAAATGCCGGGAACAGGATCGCGAAGCCGACAATCTGGGTAATGATGTATGCGAAGAAAAATTTGAAATGCCGAAGCAGTCCGCGGCGAAGCATGAAACCTGCAATCCCCATCTGCAGGAGGGGGTGCATGATCCAGAGCCCGTAATAAAGGTACTTGACCTTGTCGCTCATGCTTCCTGTTTCAACGGCGGTGACTACAACACTGAACCCCGTCACCAGCAATTTTGGCGATACGCTTCACACAGCACAGACGTGGGGCGTCCTTAAGCTAAGGCTAGCCGCTGGAAAACCGATGTTCAATGCACTCAGGTAATCCAACGTAACGTTACCTCTGCACACGTTCTTGAGCAAGGTTACCAAGGTTACTTTCGTGCCATAACTGTCTCGAAAGCCCCGCCCCGCGATTCGAGCGGGCGAGATGGTACCGCTTGCTTTACTGGAGGGTGCCCTGTTGTCTTCTAGGCGTCGGGCATAGAGTGGATGTAGGCCCGCATCATGCGCACTTCATCATCCTTCTCGTCTAGATCGTGGAGCAGGATGTCGCGCAAAGAAACGATACCGATCAATTGGCCCTCATGGCAGACCGGCAGATGCCGGAATCCATGCCGCCGCATGAGAGCCATGCAATTTCCGAGATCTTCAGTGGTGCTTACGGTCATGGGGTCGTCGGTCATGACTTCGGCCACGCAGGTACTGCGGGAATCGCGGCCCTCGGCCACGACGCGGCGCATCAGATCGCGCTCCGAAAAAATCCCCACGAGTTTGCCGTTGTGAACGACCGGAACTGCGCCGATGTTGCGTTCGACCATGGCGCAAACAGTCTCCAGAACAGAGTGTCCTAGTTCCGCCTGATAGGTTTCCTGGTCTTTGATCAGGTCGCAAATACGCATTTGATCCCTCCCGGCGAATAGAAATCCGAGCAGTTCCAAGGCATCTACCGGGTCGCGAGTATATGCCTGAAGGGAGATGTAAAGAAAGAAAAAAAGGTTGGGAGGAAACGATCTGCCTATTATGAGTGGCCAGAGTAGCGGGCAATATTGCTCGACTTATTGCCGCCTACAAACACGAAGTAGGATGAATTCCATAGAGCGGTCGGCAGCGTCCCCCGCTCCCGTGCCGTAATCACGATATTGTATTCGTCAGACGCTCCCGCGCTTAGCTCGTGGAGAGGATCTGCGGCTAACTCTTCCTTCGTCTTCGTGGAACTGCTTCCCAGATGTGCACCAGTCGGTTCTACAACAGCCAGCCAAGCCAGAAACGCATGTAAATCACGGCTGCGCGGACGTCCGGGAATGATGAAGCTCACTTCGGCCTCTTCCGTGGAGAAGTGCCAAGCCAGCGATGCCGCCAGGTCGACCGCGTTCTCATACGCGGCGTCAGGAATGAGCCCGGCTTGCGGGTTATCGAAAGCGATGCAGAGTTTTCGTTCATCCTCGCGGGCAAACTCACGCACCTTCAACGAGCCCGATTTCGCAGTCGCCTTCCAGTCGACGTGGCGCGCAGAATCCTCGGGCAAGTACTCACGAATGCGGTAGAGATCGGAGCCGCGGCCGTGCACGAAACTTTCCCATTCGCCCCGCACCAAAGGAAGGATCTCGAAGACTTCATCCGTGGGCTCAACGCGGGGATAGACCAGAACCTCCCGCGTCAGCGCGACGTGCCGCGTCTTGGTCAGAAAAGCGAACGGAAAGCGCGTGGCCAGCCCGAAGCTGTCCTCCTGGTAGCGTCCGCGGTGATCGAACTTCAGCTCCAGATCCGCGGTGGCCTCGCCGCGTGCGGGCAGGAAAGGAAAGTATGCCATCCCCTGGAAAATTCCTGGCGGAGGCGGAATGAGTGTCACACGTTTCAAGCGCCGGTCGGGCAACCGGAGCCACTGCTGATCTTTTCGGACGATTGAGCGGAAACGCGAAAGTCGTTGGCTCCCACTGCCACTGCTTCACCGGTTTTTTTCGCTTTTTACGTGTCGAAACAACACGTATGGAAAACGAGGGCCACATGCGCCGTGGATTGCGCAGCACAATGCGGCCGAGTACCGGACGCCCGGAAAAAACGTGCTCGGGCAAATGAATGTCGAGTTCGAGGTAACGAAGCACCAGGGCCGAGACATACCCCGACACAACGATTGCCGCGAGCATGGCGGCGACCACAATGTAGAGAAGATTATTTCCGGTGTTGAGCGCGGCGATTCCGATCACAAGCGTAACCAATACGTAAATAATCCCCGCGCGGGTAACGTCGTAGTCAAACGATTCGCGGAGACGTTCGACGGCGACTCGCCGCGCCAGATATGGCACGGTAACCAGCCCTACCAGGGTCGCGAGCACCAAAGAAGCCGAGGCCAGGATGACCGTGGCCCATACGTTTCCCGCATCGCGCGAGATGGTGGAGAACAATGCTGCGGCAAAAGCCAGGCCAAGCCCAACCAGAGCCAACAGGAATTTGAGCCAGACTTCGGCTGTGCTGGACTGCAGCCACTCGGCCAGGCGACCCGTCGTAGAAATGCCCGTTTTCAACGGATTGGCGACGCTCGAACCCACTTCTTCGCAGCCTAGCATTCCTCGACAGAACGGACAATCGGGATCGGATTGCGGAGAAAGCGTTCGTAACTGCGGAACAGCAGGGGCTAGGGGTCAGGGATCAGTGGAGTTAGCAGTGGTCAGGGGTCGGTGGTGAGGGGTCGGGTCGGTGATCTCTGGTCGGTTATAGCTGCTGCTTGTCTATTCCAGTATTGGTTCCATGAGGAACCTCTCAACGCTGAACGCTGAACGCTGATCACTGATCACTGGTCCCTGCCCCTGGCCCCTGAGTTCCTTGCGCACGCTCGTACAACTGCCAGTTTCTGATTCGCGGTGGTTGTGCTACGCTTTGGCCCTCTCTCAACTCAGGCTGAAATACAACGACTTTCCACATCAGAATCTACGGAGGTTGCTATGCCTATGAGTAAGCGTACCGCAGCGGAATTCTTCGGAACATTTTGGCTGGTTTTCGGCGGGTGCGGTTCAGCCGTGATAGCCGCCGGCTTCCCGGCGGTCGGCATCGGCTTCGCCGGTGTCGCCCTAGCCTTCGGACTCACCGTGCTGACCATGTGCTACGCCGTCGGACACATCTCCGGCGCCCATCTCAATCCGGCGGTAACTCTTGGCCTGGTTGTCGGCAAGCGCTTCCCTGCCAAGGACCTGCTCGCCTACGTCATCGCGCAGGTTCTTGGTGCGATTGCCGCCGCAGGTGTGCTTTATTACATTGCTATCGGAACGGCCAGTTTCGATCCGCATGCGGGCTTCGCCTCCAATGGCTACGGCGCCAATTCGCCCGGGGGGTATTCCCTGCTCTCCGGATTCGTCGCCGAGGTTGTGCTAACCGCGTTCTTCCTGATCGTGATCATGGGCGCGACCGATGATCGCGCTCCCAAGGGATTCGCGCCGATCGCTATTGGTCTTTGCCTGACCCTGATTCATTTGGTCTGCATTCCGATCACGAATACATCGGTCAACCCGGCGCGCAGCACCGGCCCCGCAATTTTTGCCGGGGGCTGGGCTCTCCAACAGTTGTGGATGTTCTGGGTGGCTCCCCTCATTGGCGGAGCGCTGGGTGGAGGCGTTTACAACGTGATCTTCGGGAGCAAAGGCAAGGTCGAGGTTGCGTTGTCGAAGGAGACGCGCGTCGCACAGCCGGTCTAGAAGCAATCGGCCACGGATTTGCACCGATCAACGCGGACAAAATAATTGAATTATCTGTGTTAATCGGCGTGAATCCGTGGCTGATATTTTCAGTACTTGGCCAGATCCTTCATCGCCAGATACAGATCGTTTGGTTGCGGCAAAATGGCGTCTTCCAGGATCGGCTGGTACGCCACGAACGTATCCTTTGCAGCGACGCGGCGCACTGGTGCATCGAGCTGGTCGAACAGCTGGTCGGCAATGCGAGCGGCGATCTCGGCGCCGTATCCCCAACTCAGCGTATCTTCGTAAGCCACGAGCGCACGGTTGGTCTTTGAGACGGATGCAGCAATCGTCTCCCAGTCAAACGGGTTCAGGCTCCGCAAGTCGATGATCTCGACTTTTACGCCTTGCTCGCGTTCCAATTTCTGCGCGGCCTGCAACGCACGTGGAACCACCGCGCCATAGGTAATGACCGTTAGGTCCGTTCCCGGCTGCACGATCCTCGCTTTGCCGAACGGAATCGTATAGTCCGGCCCAGGATACGAGGCGCGTCCATAAGACTCGCGGTACAGTCGCTTGTGCTCGAGGAATAGAACCGGATCATCGCAACGGATGGCCGTGCGCAACAGCCCAGCCGCATCGAGCGAATTCGACGGAAACACGACGCGCAGTCCAGGGATATGGGTGAATATGCTCTCGCCGCACTGCGAGTGATAAATCGCGCCGCCAGTCAGATACCCACCGATGGCAACGCGAATCACGACCGGACATGAAAATCCGTTGTTCGAGCGCCACCGGATGGTGCTGAGTTCGTCGCGAATCTGCATCATCGCCGGCCAGATGTAATCGAAGAATTGAATCTCGACCACCGGCTTTAGTCCGCGCGTTGCCATTCCTGTGGCGCGGCCGACGATCGCAGCCTCCGCAAGCGGCGAATTGAAGACGCGATCATTGCCGAACTCGCACTGCAGGCCAAAGGTGAGCTTGAAGACACCGCCCTTCCCTTTGACCAGTTTCTGTTTCAGATATTCTTCGCGGCTGCAATCGGCTACGTCTTCGCCGAAGATCACGATGCGTTCGTCGCGTTTCATTTCATCGCGCAGCGTGGCATTAATCAAGTCCGCCATGGTCTTCGCGGCGGGCTTCTTGCCTTCCGTCGGTGCCTCGATGACCGGCTGCGTATCGAACACAGGTGACGTTGGATCAATCCCCGGCGAATACAGATAACTTGTCACCGACTCCGGCGCGGGAGGCAGCGCTTCCAGAGCGCGATCGACCGCAGTCTGCAGTTCGGCTTCAACTTCTTTCTCCAGCTGATTGATTCCCTTGTCGTCCAGAATTCCTTCACGCAGCAGATACATCTGCGTGCGCGTCACTGGATCGCGCTGCGCATCACGCTCGCGCTCCGAATCCGGACGATAAAGCCGCTCGTCATCTGATAACGAGTGCGAGTATGGACGAATCACGTGCGCGTGCACGAAAGCTGGACCTAGACCTTGGCGGCAGTATTTCGCAGCCCGACGAAAAGCACCGTAGCTCGCCACTGGATCGGTGCCGTCGATTTCTTCGAAATGGAAATTGGGAAATCCCGAAACCAGTCGCGAGATGCTGCCCCCCGCGGTCTGCACTTCCACAGGCACAGAAATCGCGTAGCCGTTGTCTTCTACGCAGAAGATCACCGGCAGCTTGCCCAAGGCAGCGGCGTTCATGGCTTCCCAGAATTCGCCTTCGCTCGAGGTGCCATCGCCAAGCGAAACGTAAGTGACTTCATCGTTCTGGAATGTGACTTCTCTGAACTGCCGATAGTCGCCGCTCTGGGCCGGAACTTCACCCGCCTTTGGATGGCGTGATAAATAGCGCCCGGCCTCCGAACAGCCCACGGCTTGCAGAATCTGCGATCCCGTCGGAGAAGACTGCGTCACAATGTGCAATGACGGATAGCTCCAGTGTGAGGGCATCTGGCGTCCACCGGAACTAGGATCGTCCGCCGCTCCTACACCCTGCAGAAACATCTGATAGGGTTCCACGCCCAGGGCCAGGCACAGCGCGCGATCCCGATAATACGGGTAAAACCAGTCATAGCTGGATTTCAGCGCCAAACCGGCAGCCACGCCGATCGCTTCATGGCCTGCCCCTGACATTTGAAAGAAAATCTTCTGCTGCCGCTTTAGCAGGATTTCCCGGTCATCAATCCGCCGGGAGGTATACATCAGGCGGTAGGTTTGGATGAGCTGTTCGCGCGTAAGTCCTTCATACAGCTTGGACTTTTGCTTGCCGTTGGCCATCAGGGCCAGCTTGGGATCGGTTTTTGTCGTGGCCATTCCGATTCGGTTCCCTACGGGTTTAGATTCCCACCCAGCCTCCGCCGATCCATCCGCGGAGGGCTGCGCCTGTTGGATTGTATATGTTCACGCGAGGTTGGAAAAGCGAAGGAAATTCGGTGTAGGAAACCAAAAAAGGCGGTCCGACCATGTGACCGGATTTATCGGTGCACCAAGTGAGCACATTCACTGTCGTCTGTGACGCAGTTCGTAGGCAGAGCAGCTCGGGGCGTCTATATTCCCGTCCTACGGGCATGTTTCTGGCCGAAAGACAAGAACGTGCTCACCACCCCGGCGGCCGCAGTCGCCGGGGATCGGTTTTTCTGCCCGAGCCCTGACGTTACCCTCCGCACTAAAATAGAAACGTGACCAACGAGAGTCTCCGTGAAGAATTAGTGGCAATGCGTGCTGAAGACCTGAGCGTACGCGAGCAATTAATGGACTCAGGTCAACTTGGCGGAGCATACGTTCCACGCATGGAGGCCGTTCACCTCAAGAATGCTGCACGGCTTCGCGAATTGATTGCGGAGCATGGCTGGCCCGGAGAGGACATCGCTGGCAAAGACGGAGCCGAGGCGGCGTGGATCATCGCGCAACATGCCGTGGGCGAGCCGGCCTTTCAGCGTCAGGTCTTGCGCCTGCTCACGGAATGTGTAGCCGCCGGCGGTTGCCCTGCCTGGCACGCCGCCTACTTGGAGGATCGCATCGCACTGTACGAAGGTAGCCCCCAGCTCTATGGATCACAGTGGATGGACGATCCTCGCGACGGGCGCGTGCGTCCGTGTAAGCTCAGCGATCCGGCCAGGGTCGACGTCTTGCGCGCTTCGGTTGGGCTCGGGCCGCTGCCTCCCATTCCCGAACCCGGCCCGGACCTCCCTCCCGACCAACAAAAAGCAATCGCGGAGAATCAGCGCTGGTGGCAAGAATGGCTGGCGAGCAAGGGTTGGCAAAAGCAGCCACCCGCCGAATGAGTACTGACTGATACCGCCTGCCTGCTTTATTCTTGAAGATTCATGATTCATATCCGGCGCGCGTTCGATCCGCACTCTATCAAGCTCGTTATTTTCGATCTCGACGGAACCCTCATCGATTCACGGCTCGACCTCGTGCACTCAGTCAATGCGGCGCTGCGCCACATCCATCGCCCCGAACTGCCGGAAGATGTCATTGCCAGCTACGTTGGCGACGGTGCTCCGATTCTGATCCAGCGAGCACTCGGCGGAGAGGCCGTCGACGAATCCGTCGTTCGCAAGGGACTTGAGTTCTTCCTTTCTTACTATCGCGAACACAAGCTGGATCACACCACGGTTTATGAAGGAGTGCGCGACGCGCTCGCGGCAATTCAGAAGTCGGACAATGGCGTGCCGCGCAAGATGGCAGTGCTCACGAATAAACCCGTCAATCCCTCGCGCGCGATCGTCAATGCGCTGGGCTTGGGACCATACTTCACACAGATTTACGGCGGCAACAGTTTCGCCACCAAGAAACCTGCCCCCGAAGGTGCGATCCAGTTGCTGGCCGAAGCGGGCGTACGCCCCGAACAGGCCGCCATTGTCGGCGACTCGCAGGTCGATGTTCGCACGGGCCGCAACGCAGGGTTGTGGACGGTCGCAGTAACCTACGGCTTCGCTCCACACACGCTCGAACTCGAAGAGCCGGACATCACGGTCGACACGCCGCATGAATTGAGTAGAGTTTTTCTGTCCCAGAACTGAGAACCGCACGAAGACATGACAACCAATAACTCCGGGTTCACCCCAAAAGAACTACGCAAGCTGCGCAGCATGAAGAATCCCTACGGCATTCAGAAGTTTCTCGACGATATGCCGTATCACCTCGAGGATACGGCCTGGTCTCCGCGCATGGTGCTGGCGGAGGAGTCGTCGCATTGCCTGGAAGGAGCGATCTTTGGCGCGGCCGCGCTGCGGGCGAATGGATATCCGCCGCTGATCCTCGACTTCGAGGCCGAGCACGATACCGATCACGTCATTGCCGTGTTTCAAGAAGACGGCTGCTGGGGAGCGGTCGCCAAGTCGAACTATTCCGGATGCAGATGGCGCGAGCCGATCTACCGGAACTTGCGGGAACTTGCCTTGAGTTATTTCAATGCATATTTCAATCTACGGCGGGAACGCACCTTGCGGCGCTACTCGCGGCCGGTCAATCTGACGCGCTTCGACCCACAAGGCTGGATGACCACTGACAAACCCGTTTGGTTTATCGTCTATCATCTTTTCGATATCAAGCATTATTCACTCTTGACCAAGAAGCAGGAAAAACAGTTGCATCGTGTAGACGAACGGCTATTTCAGGCGGAATGCCTGGGAAAAGCACACAAAACAAGGGATTAGCGCTTATTCAAGTTCTGCCCGCCTTTGCCGATCATGGGTAAGGGTTAGTGCGGCCTTCGCAGCTCGTTCGCCGACCGCACGGCGAGCCCTCTGGCCGGAAATAACCCAGAGGTTGTTGCATGGAACTTGAGAATCAATTTGATGCGGATTCACTTCGGGGCTTTGTGGAAGCACGTCGCCATCCTCGGTATCAGTTAGAGAAAGACATTCGCATCTACCCCCGTAACGCCACCGTGGTGCGCGGGCATACCGTGGATATCAGCGAATCTGGCGTCTCCGCCATGTTGCGCGTGGAAGTGCCTGTGGGAGAAGTGGTTCGCCTGGAATTCTCACTGCCCACCGGAGACGTAGACGTCCATGCGCTCGTCCGCCAGCGCAGTGCCTTCCGCTACGGCTTTCAGTTCGTGGAAGCCAGTTCGGCCCAAGACGTGATCGGCCGCGCTTGCCGCCAGCTCGCCGTCGAACAGGCCTCCCGCCGCCCATAAACACCTCGCGGAACGCGTCTCGCGGGCTTGCCGACGCTCGCCGAAATAAATTTATCGATCCCTGACATTTCCGGCGAGTCCTGTCGTCTTTAATAGGGTTAGGAAGTAATAGAGTTAGGAAGCCCTATGGGCCTACGACATCTCGTCCTCGCTCTCTGTCTATTCGCCTCTTACGCCGCGGTCGCCCAGCAGGAGACTCCGCCGGCAACGGTGCAGGAAGCGCCCGCTTCGACGCCGTCAAACGGGGCGGTTGAGAGCGCCGCCTCTCCGAAGCAAAGCCCAGACTCGACCTCAACGGAAGTGCCGACAACTTCCGCCATTCAAGATCTTGAGCCGGGACCCGACGGTCAACTTTCCCAAGAACAGATGCAACAACTGTTTCGTGTTGTAGCCGACAAGGATCTTGAGAATGACAAGCGCCAGCGGGATTACACCTACATCATGCGTGAGGTGCAAAAGAATCTCGACGGCAAAGGTCAGTTGAAATCCACAGAGATCAAAACCTACGACATTCTCGAAATCGACGGCGAGCAGGTGCAGCGGCTCATCCAAAAAGACGACAAACCACTCAATGCCAAGGAAGTTGCGAAAGAAGACGAAAAAATTCAGAAGATCATCGACAAACGGAAGAACGAATCGGACGAAGAACGCACTAAGCGAGAAGCGAAAGAAGAAAAGGAACGTGAGGACGGCCGCAAATTCGTCAAAGAAATCGCCGACGCCTATAACTTCAAACTGGTTGGCACCGAAATGGTGGACGGCCGCGAAGCCTGGATCATCGACGGCGAGCCGCGTCCTGGATTCGAGCCGCATATGAAAGAAGCCAAGTTCCTCTCCAAATTCCACGGTCGCGTCTGGATCGACAAAAGCGATCTGCAATTGTCGAAAATGGACGTGGAGACGCTCGATACCGTTTCGATTGGCCTGTTTCTGGCGCGAATTCACAAGGGAACGCGCGTTATCTTTGAACAAACTCGCATCAACGGCGAAGTTTGGTTACCGAAGCAGGTCGACTTCAAGTTGAACGCGCGAGTCGCTCTGCTCAAAGGCTATAACCTCGACGGCGAACAGACCTACTCCGATTACCGGAAATTCCGCACCTCGACCAAGATCGTTGGCATGGGTGAAGTCAAGGATCCTGCCCAGACAGGCCAGTCAGCACAACCGCAGGAGTAATTCAGCCCACCTTTCCACCGACTCACACTCGAATATTGTGCGTTCGGCAAGTACCCAGTGATCGAGGGCGCTCGTAGGGACGGCCAGGCCTATAATGCACCGTCCCAATTCAGCGGGGCTCCCCACCCGCTCTGGCTGAGCTTATGTTGAAGAGACTCTGTTCACTTCTGGTTCTTACCTGCACCACGCTCGCCCACGCTAAGGACAAACCAGAAAACTGGATCGAAGTACGCAGTCCGCATTTTGCGATTGCCACCAATTCCGACGAAAAACAGGCGCGTAAGATTGCCGATCAATTCGAACGCATGCGGGCGTTGTTTCGCGTGATATTTCCGAAGATGGAGATCGATCCGAGTTCGCCGGTCATCGTCCTGGCCGTGAGGGGTGAAAAGGACTTCCGCGCCTTAGAGCCTCAGGAGTATCTGGCGAGAGGCTCACTCCGGCTCGGCGGTCTGTTTCTGCGCGCGGCCGACAAGAACTACGTTTTGATGGACCTCGATGCCCAGGGCGAACATCCTTACTCGGTGATCTACCACGAGTACACGCACCTGCTCCTGGCGAAAGCGGAGTGGATGCCGCTCTGGATGAATGAGGGACTCGCCGAGTTCTACCAGAACACCGACATCGACGAGAGTGACGCCCGGCTGGGACAACCCAGTGTCGCGGATATCCGCTTCCTGCGTCAAAACCGGTTGCTGCCCTTGCCCACGCTGTTCTCCGTCGATTTCAAGTCCCCCTACTACCACGAGGAGAACAAGGGATCAATCTTCTACGCCGAATCGTGGGCGCTCACCCACTATCTCCTAGTCCAGGACTACAACGACAGGGGCCATCGACTACAGCAATATGGCGACTTGCTTTCCAGCGGCACCGACCCCTTGACTGCCGCGACGACCGCGTTCGGAGACTTAAAAAAACTACAGGCAGAACTCGACGATTATGTTCAACGGATAAGCTTCAGCTACTTCAAAAAGAAGGTCTCAACCGACCTGGATTCGTCCGCCTTCAAGTCAGAATCCATGACTCCTTCACAGGCCGATGCGCTGCGCGCTGATTTCCTCGCCTACAACCGGCGCACGCAGGAGGCACGCACTCTTTTGGATCATGTTCTACAAGAAGATCCCAAGAATGTGTCGGCGCACGAAACCATGGGATTCCTCGAGTTTCAGCAAGGCCATCGAGAGGAAGCGAAGAAATGGTACGCAGAAGCGGTTGGGCTCGACTCTCAAAGTTATCTCGCGCACTACTATTTTGCTGTGATGTCGATGCAAGAATCTCTCGATGCATCGGCCAGCGCACAGGTCGAAAACAGTTTGCGACAGGCTATCAAGCTGAACCCTTCGTTCGCGCCATCGTTCGATCGGCTGGCTGTCCTCCTGGGCCGTCAGCGACGCAACCTCGATGAGGCGCACATGATGGGATTGACTGCGGTCAGTTTGGAGCCCGAGAACGTGAGCTACCGCGTCAATGTCGCCATCATCCTTACGGAAATGGGACAGGGCAAGAATGCGGCAGATGTATTGCGCAACGCAGCGAAGTTAGCGAAGACTCCGGAGGAGAACGAGTTCGTCACGCAGGCACTCATACACGCACAGGACTTCTCCCACAACCAAACCGCAGACGCCGAGGGACGACGCCAACGCAGCGAAGAAGACGACGTCTCAGACGAGGAACCGGCTAGCCCCAGCAATTCTTCTGACATGCCCACTCCGCCGCACCTGTCCCATCGAGACTTCGTCCCCAACGGCCCGCATCACTTCGTCACGGGTATCATTCAGAGCGTGCATTGCGATGCATCCAACCTGGACTTGGTGGTGAAGGCGAACGCGCAAGTGGTGAATTTGCACTCGGATAACTATTACAGAATTCAATTCAGCACTCTCGGCTTTCAACCAAAGGGTGACCTTAACCCGTGCGCTCAATTGTCGGGTAGGCCCGCGAAGATCGAGTATCAAGAGTCCGCCGATAAGTCTCAAACTCCTCGCCTCCTCTCCGTCGAATTGCACCAGTGAAAAGCTTCTGCGCTTTATAATGCTCGGTTCCCACGGCAAAGCCTTGCAGCGAACTCCGGCTTTGCCTTGGTTGCACTCATTCCACTTCCGTGAGGCGCAGGAATGTTATCTCTTACCCGTCGTGATCTTCTCCGTTCCGGCCTGGCTGTTTCCGCATCGAGTCTGGTGATTGGGCCGGCAACCCGCGCGCATGCGCTGCTGGGTGGCTTTCCCTTCGGGTCGCCAGAAACCTCGCCAGCCGTCGCTCCCCGCGAGCGATTTCTCTTCGATTTCGGATGGAAGTTTTTCCAGGGAAACGCCGCCGATCCGCGGCGCGATCTTGGATTCGGCGTGGGCCAGGGAGATTTCGCCAAGAGCGGTGAATTTGAATTCGCGACCGAGAAGTTCGATGACTCGAAGTGGCGCGCGCTCGACCTGCCACACGACTGGGCCGTCGAATTACCTTTCGTCTGGGACGAGGAACAGAACAGCCACGGCTACAAGCCGCTTGGGCGCCGCTATCCCGAGACTAGCGTTGGCTGGTATCGCCGCGCCTTCGACCTTTCCAAAGAAGATGCCGGCCGCCGGATTTCCGTCGAATTCGATGGTGCTTTCCGCAGCGCGCTCGTCTTTCTTAACGGATATTTCATCGGCCGCAACGACAATGGTTATGCGCCGTTCTGCTTCGACCTGACCGATTTTGCGAACTTTGGCGGTAAGAATTATCTGATGGTCCGCATGGACGCCAGCTTCGGCGACGGCTGGTTTTACGAGGGCGCCGGCATCTATCGGCATGTGTGGCTTACGAAGACCGACAACCTTCACCTAGCACGCTGGGAGAGCTACGTACGCCCCACCGTCAAGAGCAACACCGGTGCATTGAACCTCGTCACGATTGTGCAAAATCGGGGCAAGCAGGCCGAGAACTGCCGTGTGCGCTGGCAGATCTTCGATGCGTCAGGCAAAGTTGTAGCCAGTGCCGACCCGGCTCCGCAGTCCATCGCTCCCGACACCTCAGCCGCATTCAATGCTAGTGCGAACCTGTTGAATCCAGCGCTCTGGTCCCCGGAAACTCCGACTCTTTATTCTGCGGTTGCTACTGTCGATTCCTCCGGAAAGACTCGCGATGCCGAACGCATCACCTTTGGCATCCGCGACATCAAGTGGGATGCGGACAAGGGATTCTTCCTGAACGGCAAGCGCGTTGAGATCAAAGGCACCTGCAACCACCAGGACCACGCGGGAGTGGGCGCCGCGCTCCCGGACCGTCTGCAGGCCTATCGAGTCGCAGTTTTGAAAGATATGGGCGGCAATGCCGTTCGCACTTCGCACAACATGCCGACGCCCGAGTGGGTAGAAGCCTGTGACCGGATGGGCATGATGATGATGTGCGAGACACGCCTGATGAGTTCCAATCCAGAAGGTATGGCGCAATTGGAAGTCATGATCAAGCGCTACCGCAACTCTCCATCGATCATTCTGTGGTCCATGGGAAACGAAGAGTGGACGATGATGCCGCAACCCCAAGGCGTCCGCGTGATCGACGACATGATTGCCCGCACGCATGAGCTTGATCCGACACGGATGTGCTCCGCCGCAGTGAACGCCTCATTCGATTCACACTTCCCCGAACAACTCGACGTGATGGGCTTCAACTACAACCTGAAAGTGCACGACGAGTGGCACAAGGCTCACCCAAAAACACCGTGCGTCGGCTCTGAGACGGCCAGCACCGTCAGCACGCGCGGCATTTACTCGACCGACAAGCTGCGCAACTGGGTCAGTGCCTACGACCTGAATCACACCGACTGGTCCCAACTCGCGGAGGAGTGGTGGAAATTTTATGCCGCACGCGAATGGCTGGCCGGGGGTTTCGCATGGACCGGCTTCGATTATCGTGGTGAACCCACGCCTTATGGCTGGCCTTCAATCAGCTCACAATTCGGCATTGTCGATACCTGCGGTTTTCCCAAAGACAACTTCTATTACTACAAATCGTGGTGGGGATCGGAACCCGTGCTTCACCTGCTTCCACACTGGAATTGGGAGGAGCGCAATGGCGAACCCATCTCTGTGTGGGTGCATTCGAATTGTGACTCCGTGGAACTTTTCCTGAACGGAAAGAGTTTGGGATCACAAAATGTTCCGCGTCTTACGCATCTCGAATGGAAAGTTCCCTACGAACCCGGGGTGCTCGAAGCTCGCGGAATGAAAGACGGCAAAATCGTGCTCACCGAAAGGCATGAGACGACCGGCAAGCCGGAATCGATCCGCATCACTCCGGATCGTACCGAGATCAATGCCGATGGTGAAGATGTTTCAATTTTGCGTGTCGAAGTCCTCGACAAGGAAGGACGTCCGGTTCCAACGGCCGACATACTAATCCTCTTCAACGTAACCGGCGAAGGCAAGCTGATCGGCGTAGGCAACGGTGATCCCAACTGCCAGGAATCCGACAAGGAACCGAAGCGCAGCCTGTTCAACGGGCTCTCCCAGGTAATCGTGCAATCGACGCGCTCGCCGGGGACGATCACGATCGAAGCTTCGACTGGAGATTGGCCGCCGCCGAAATTGCCTCCGACTCGGATCAGCATCAGCACCAAGAAGGTCGATCTGCGGCCGAGCGTGGCGTAAGGCAGCCGTTTGTCATTCCGAGGAGCGAAGCGACGAGGAATCCGATGTCAGCCGGCAGCGGCCCAACAGCAGATTCCTCGCGCCAAAAGCTGGCGCTTCGAAATGACAACTTAGCTCCAGGATTTCCTTATTCTTGACTTCCAATTTCCAGCTACTCACGAAGACCGAGTTTACAAACTGACTGGGGTGCCTTATGTCGAAGTCCCGCCGGGAATTTCTCACCATCACTTCGCTCGGAGTTCTGAGCACCGCCGCCATCTCACGCCTTAACGCACAGAACCAAACTCAGCTGCCGCCGGGAGCACCCACCGCATTTGGTGCCGGAGCGTCCTTCGGCCCCGAAGTCTCAACGACCACCTTCGCCGAAGCCGAGAAGCTGGTTCAATTCCCATTGACTGAGTCCGAACGCGCTATGGCTGCGGCCAGTTGGCGCAAGACGCTCGCCTCCGTCTATGAACGGCGCACCGGCCCACGGAAGCTCGTACTCGAAGACACGTTGGCGCCCGCGACTGTCTGGGACCCGATGCTCCCCGGCTTGACGTCAGCTGCCCAACACGATCGATTCGTGAGAAGCGACTCGAGCACCACTCTGCCGCAGCATGATGAAGACATTGCCTTCGCTCCCGTCACCCAACTCTCGCGGTGGGTCCAGAGCAAGCAGCTAAGTTCCGAACGCCTCACCCGCATTTATCTCGAACGGCTTGAGCGGTTCAATCCCAAGCTGCGCTGCGCCATCACCGTCACGCACGACCTTGCACTAAGGCAGGCAAAACAGGCAGACGAAGAGATCGCTCAGGGAAAATATCGCGGCCCACTGCACGGCATTCCCTGGGGAGGCAAAGATTTGCTCGACACCGCGGGCATTCCCACAACTTACGGCGCCGAACCTTACCGGAATCGAATTCCAAAAGACGACGCTGCCGTCGTGAAGAAGTTGCACGCCGCCGGAGCGGTGCTGGTTGCGAAGCTCAGCATGGGTGCGCTCGCGCTCAACGACATCTGGTTCGGGGGACAAACGATGAATCCGTGGCTGCCCGAAGAGGGCGCGTCAGGATCGAGCGCCGGACCGGGCTCGGCAACCGCTGCGGGACTTGTAGGATTCTCTATCGGAAGTGAAACGGGCGGAAGCATCGTCAGCCCCTCGATGCGCTGCGGTGTCACCGGCCTTCGCCCAACCTACGGCCGCGTGCCGCGGACGGGAGCGATGACGCTCTGCTGGTCCCTCGACAAACTCGGACCGATGACTCGCGGTGTCGAAGACGCGCTGCTCGTGCTGCACGCGATCTCGGGACAAGACCCTGGAGACATGGCCAGCGTTTCCAGCCATCTCGACTTCGACGCCAATGCAAGTGTGAAGGGATTGCGCGTCGGCTACTTCCCCGCCTGGATGAATGAGCGTCCTGCAACCGAAGTCGATCGTGCCGCACTCGAAACCGCCAAGAAGCTTGGCATGGTTCCTGTCGAAGTGTCGTTACCAAACTGGCCCTACGATTCGCTCAACCTGATCCTGTTTGCGGAGGCCGCTGCAGCGTTCGAGGAGCTGACCTTGAGTGGAGGCCTGCGCGAGTTGAAAGCTCAGGTTCCCGACGCGTGGCCGAATCTTTTCCGCCAAGCGCGATTCCTTTCAGCTGTCGATTTCGTGCAGGCGGACCGCATGCGTCGTAAAGTTGCGCAAGAAATGGCTCGCATCTTTTCCCAAGTGGACCTGTTACTCGTGCCTTCTCTACGGGACGAGATGCTGGTCATCACCAACTTCACCGGACATCCGTCGCTGACACTGCGCGCCGGATTTGTCGAAGTGACCAAAGCGCGCAGCGACTGGGCGCCCGATCCAGAACATCCGCTGCCCACGTTCAACCCGCCAAGGCGCGTACCGCATGGGGTCACGCTGATTGGCCGGTTGTTCGATGAAGGAACGATTGGGAGTGCGGGCATCGCGCTGGAGCGTGTGTTCAACGTGGTAAATGAGCGGCCACAACTGATGTAACGCTCCCGCTCTAGAGCAGTTCCGCGGCCTCGCGTACCAGGTAACCCATTTTCGGATGACTTGGCTCGAGAGTCGGTGTGAGCCCGTACTCTGCCAGTCCTTCGGAAGTCACCGGACCAATCGACGCGATCTTGATCTTCCGCAGCGCCGCAAGCAGGGACTCCTTCGCTCCTGTCTCGTCTGCGACTTGTAGCAAGTGATGCACCTGAACAGCGGCCGTGAAGAAGGCGATGTCAACGCGGCCGTCGAGTACTGCCTGAATCGCATCTTTCAGAGGTTGAAGATCGTCGGGCAGAGCCCAGTCGTAAGTATGAACCGTCATTACCCGTGCCCCGCGCCGCGCCAACCCATCGAGCAGATCCCTGCTTGGAACTCCATACTCCTGAACTGCAACCACCCGGCCTTGCAGCTGAACTTTGTTATCGTCGATAACTTTGAGGATCTCCCGCCATGTATTCGGCTCCGGAACATTCCATGTGATGGGCACGCCCAATTCCCTCAGCGCGGCAGCGGGCTTGGGACCTCGAGCGATAACCGGAACTTTGCTTAACGAGGAAATGAATTGCTCGCGAGTGCAAAACGGCTCGACTGCGCGAGCTAATGCGCGTGTTCCAACGCCGGTCAGGAAGATGATGAGATGGATTTTGTCCTGCAGAAGAGCATCAACGAATCGAGAAACATCATCACTTTTGCTGGCAGGAACCTCGCGGGTTGCCGGCGCAACCAAAGCACGTCCGCCATAGTTTTCGATCAGAGTCGCGATCTCGCCGGATCGACGGCTCTCCAGAGAGAGGACAGTGCGTCCGTTGAAACCGCCCGACGTCCCGGGTTTTTCCGCAGTGATGCTCTGTTCCATCCAGGAATCGTATCACTACGAGTTCCGATGAACGTGTGCGCTCGTGCCCGCTTGTCCGCTATTTCGTACCCTGAATGAACCGCCGGGATGAACTACCGGAGACCGACCATCACTTGCTTGGAACCGAATAGTGAGCGGCGATGAGGTGCCACTTTCCTGACTTCTTCATCCACACGTCGGTGAAACGGTCGTGATAATCGTAGGCTCTCTGGTTGTCCACACCTTTTTCGTGGTAAACACCCGTGACCACGGCAGCGTCGCCGTGCATCCTGATTCGCATCTCCGGGATTTCGACTGTCTCCACACGTGTCGACGAACTGCTGCTGTACGCGAGATATCCGGTTTTGCTGTAGGTGCTGCCGTCTTCAAAAGTGATGACAAAGTCATCGTCAAGAATCGAGGCAAAGACTCCCACTTGCCGGTGCTTGTAGCAGTCGAGAAGTTTGATTTCGAGCGATCGAACCTCGGCGGCGTCGGATGATTCCTGCGCCCTGGAGATGGCCAGGGGCAAAGCGGCCATGGATAACAACATGGCCAAAAGTCGCATTCTGCGCATATCCCCAAATTTTTCATATGCCAGTTCATAGGGGCAAGGTTCCTTTCGTCACCTGTTCCTGTGCTACGCTTCCGGTTGGCGCTGCCTGCCTTTGCCGATGGAACCTTCCGATTCAGATCGTCTTTCTTCGGACCGCCCTTCTTCCGACCACCCGGCCCGTGAGGGTCCGTCGGAACTCGCTCCTGCCGAGACTTCTGCAGCAAGGACAATCCGCATCGGGACCGCGGGCTGGTCTTACAAAGATTGGGAAGGCATCTTCTATCCGCCGGGAATGCAGAGAAGGAAGGTGCATCCGCTCGAATATCTGGCGCGCTTCTTCGATACAGCCGAGATCAATACTTCGTTCTACGGACCGCTGAAGCCCGAGTGGGGGAAGCTTTGGTCGAAGAAAGTTGCCGCGATCAATCCGAACTTTCTGTTTACCGCCAAGCTCTACCGGGCATTTACGCATTCGCCCATCGCGGTGATGGAGCCCACCTCGGCGGCGACCATCCGCCCGACGGACGAAGATGAGAGCAAGACTCGCGAGGGCCTGGATTCGCTGGCAAGCGAAGGCAAGCTGGGAGCGCTGCTGATCCAGTTTCCAGTTTCGTTCAAAAACACTTCGCTGAATCGCGAATACCTGGAGCGGCTGCTGCGGCAGTTCATCGAGTATCCGCGGGTGGTCGAGGTACGGGATTCGAGCTGGAACAATGCGGAAACGCTCGCCGAGTTCGCGCGCCAGAATGTCGCCTTCTGCAATATCGATCAGCCGGTGATGGGCAGGTCGCTCGCGCCGACCCAACACGTGACCGCGCCGATCGCCTATGTGCGCCTGCATGGACGCAACTACGACCAGTGGTTCGACTCCGACAATCGCAACGACCGCTATAACTACCTCTACAAAGAAAGCGAGCTTCAAGACTGGAAAGAGCGCATCGAAAATGTTGCCCACAAGGCGCAGACCACTTATGTGATCACGAACAATCATTTCGAGAGCAAAGCGGGAGTGAACGCGATCGAATTGAAGTCGATGATCGGCGGCAAGCGTGTACCTGCCCCGCCCACGCTGATCCAGAAGTATCCGGAGCTGCGGAAGTTCGCCACTCCTGCGGAAGATGGCGAAAACAGCAGCCCACAAATGCATCTGATGGCGTGACCTCGCCTCGCTTCACGCTCACGGTTACCTTCGTCACGAAAACATAATCGATTTCCGATAAGCACAGCGGCAGCGGGAGTACATTGGGCGCCGTCCGAATTTTGGGCCCTTCTGAACTCTCCTAGAACGAAAGGACTGATGTGGGCCTTCGCCGCTTATGGTCGGGCAGTCCCAAACGTTCGAGTCCTTCCTCTGCCGATTCGCCGAAATCGAAACCAGCGCTTCCTCTGGGTAAAGTCGGCCGTCGCGGCCGATGCGGCTGCTGCGGAGGACGGGCTGTCTTCGATTGGGTTCTTGACATTAACACTTGCCTAAAATGCGGCGCACATGAAACCAGCGTTGGCTGGGTCAAGCCGTAGCCGCCATCCTCGTATGCTCTGGGTGCTCCTCGTCACTGGGGCACGAACTGAAAGTCGCGAATGATCACCGACTGGTCCTTCGCGGGCGTGTGCTTGAAGCACCAAAAATTGATACCGACAGGAATCGGCACTTGCGGGATGTTGGTCGCATCGGACGAGTAGGTTTCGGTCTTGATCACATTGGCGGTTGTTCCGACCGGCTGAGCACCATCCATTAGCGTGAAGACAATGTGGTCAGCAAACCATTGCATCCTCGCGGTGGTGACCGTTCCGCCGGTGACGTGGAAATTGTCTTCCCAGGCGGAGACGCCTTTTGGCTTGCGATTCCCCGTCGATGGATAGACGGTGAAATCGGCGTTGCAGCCGTGACAGGTCTTATTCCACTGAGAAAACTCGATGTCGATTTCGTTCTCGGCGTCGCCACCAAAGTGATGAGTCGGGCCGTAGGGAAAGAGTCCGAGTACGGTAGTGGGATCCATGTCGTAGACGTTGCCTTCGACCACCCATTGATAAGTTCCGAAACTAAAGTTGTCGGTGGTGAAGACCTCGGAGGCCGTCCACTTTCCTTTGTGATGGACGATGCGGAGATGCAGATATCTTTTGGCGTCGATGGTGACGTTAGCAGGATTTCCAGGTGCCACGCCGGCCATGCCTCCGCTGGTGACTTTCCATGTGTGGTTGGCCCAAGTAATGGTTTGCGCCTGAAGGAAAACGGGAAGCAGAATGATGCAGACAAGAAGTGACATAGAGACGAGAGCCTTTGACATGAGTTCCTTTCCGTTGTGCACAGCGCCCGAGTATTGCCTGAGCGCCGTTGCGGCTGATCTTGGTACATCGTTCATTTTTAAATTTTCGATCAGCGTAGCTAAAATCTTGGATCCAAAAGAGTTAACCAATTTAAGTCTCCGCTTTCGCCAGCAAAATCCTGTGAAATAAGTACTTACACGCAAAATCTTGCAATCAAACAACTTAACTGGACCTATCCTGCCCATCGAAATCTCTCGAATACGACAAGTGGCTGATTCCAAATGACTTCGCGATCGGCAGCCGTGGTCGAGGCTCGCAAAGTATTGTTAAAGAACAACTTGCCCGCAGAATATCCAAAAAAGAAAGAAGTTGCCGCGATTGCTTGAGGGGTGCTGCGGCTGCTTCCCCTTCCGAATAATCCGCGATGCGAAATCGCACCATGTCATTGTGCGCTGTCTATATCCTCGGTCAAGGTCACACGTCACAGCAAATGACTTCTTGCGGCCAGAGGCTGTGGAAAATCTCGGAGATAAGCCCTGGGCCATTCATAAGGGGTCCACTCAAAGCACCTTCCGGTTAGCCTGCGATGCGACCTAAAACGAATCAGTGCCGTGTCGAGAACTTAGGCTATTGCAGCTTTGCGCACTCGGTCTTGGCTTGTTTCAGAATGGGAATATCTGTGTCCGCATCCCTCCACAGAGTGAAGAAGTCCTGACATGCGGATTTTGCTTTGGTCATTTCTCCCGAGAGAGCGGACGCTCTGCACAGTTGCAGCTGCGCGAGCGCACCAATCGGATCGCTGATTACAACACCCCGATGGTCAAGAATTTTCTGGAACTCGGCACCTGCTTCGCGACCTCTGCCTTGCGCCAGATAGGCCTCCCCTCGTGCATAGGCGGGATAAAGCGCCCCATAGAGGCCATGGACGGCACTGCGCGGCGTACCCAGTTCGTAAGGAATAGCCGATTGAAGCAGGTCGACCGCTTTCACAGGATCCCCACGATGTATCGCAAGCTGAGCGCGAAGTACTGGCAGGTAGCTGAACCTGACTGCGGTATCTTCCGGGAAACGCTTCTCTAGATCGGCGGCGAGCTCTTGAGCTTGCGGAGCATATCCTGAGAGTGCCATGGCGAGAGCTGCGCCGTACTCCGTTTCGCGATCCCGGGAAAGTGCGAGTGCGGTAGCCGATCTCTTCTTCGCTTCGGGTGCGAATCCGAACATTGCTTCGCGTATCGCTGCTCCGGCCTCCCACAGTCCCGCGCGCTCCCGCTGCCCCACCTGCTGAGCGTGATCCACCGCGCGCTGTGACGCAATCCGTGCCTGCTGCAGGTGACCCGAATACGCCAGCACAAACCCCTGGCGTGCGGAAATCCAGTTTTCACCTTCCAATCTCTCACGAGCCTGAGCGGCTGCCCTTTCCATTGCGGCCTGATCGCTTTTGAGGAAGGCGATATCGTAATCGAGCATGATGAACTCGTCGATCTCGAGGCCGCGTGCGGCGGCGCGCCGCAACGTGTTCTCGGCTTCATCCAGGCGACCGAGAAAAGCCTGGTTGACAGCAAGGCCGTAGTACCCAAAGGAAAGGTCTGGGTCGAGCTCGATTGCCCTGCGGGCTTCGGCGGCAGCCTTTTCATATTGACCCTTGGATTTGTTGGCGTAGCCAGACAGAAACGAATGTGGCAAGGCTTCCCTTGGGTAAGTTCGCGCCCAAGCTTCAAAAGTCTGCTGCGCTTCTTCTTCATTTCCTGTTACCAGTGTTTCGTAAGCTGCGGTGAGGAAGAACTTCTCCCGATCGCTCGTGCCGGAACGCAACTGCCATCCTCGGGCGGTGCTCTCCGCCGAAAGGTCAGATTCATCCAGGTCCGCATAGATGCGGCCCAGAGCTGCATGAGCCATTGCGAACTTGGGATCGATTTCAACTGCGCGCTTGAATAAGGGCAATGAAGCTGACGCTCCACTTGAAAAATGAACCTTCCAGGCCTCGCTATAAGCTTCCAAGGCTTCGAGAGAGGGCGTGGTCGCCTCGGCGAGTGGAGTATCGTGCTGCTGAATTGTCACCAGTGATTCGCCAACGCGAGTCCTGAATTTCGTGGCAATCTGACTGAGCGCATTCAAAACATCTTCTTTTCTCGGGGCTTGCGCCTGCTCCTCATCGAGGGTGTCTCCGCTGTGGCAGCTTTTTGCACGCAGCCCCAATATGTACTGGCTTCCAAGGCTCGCAATTGAGCCCTCTAAGACGGCGGCGCTTCCGGTGCGTTCGCAAATCTGCCGGGCCACCTCAGGAGTGAGCGGCGAATCGGGCGACTGACCCATCAGCCGGAGGGTGTGCCGGATTCGTTGATCGGAGATAAGGCCGAGAAAAGGGGATTGCTCAAGCTGCACAGTCATGCCCTCTCGTAAGCTTTCATCAAAGACTGGTTCGCCGGTGGAGTTGGTGAAATCGGCGAGGATGACCGTGTCTTTTTCAGTCAGAACCGGGCGGGTCAAGATAAAGCGGAACGCGCCTCCAGCTACCGCAAGCAAAACGACCACCGCCAACGCAATCCATCCCCAGGGCTTTGTTTCCGCCGCCTGTACCTGCACCTTGGAGTGGTGCGCAGCGATTATGTCGAGCTCCTGCCCCGGCACCAGTCGCGCACTTTCCGCAAGACGATACCCGCGCCCTGGCACTGTAAGGATGTACTGATGGTCCTGCGGACCCTCGCCAAGGGCCTTTCGCAGCGTGAAGATGTTGCGGGTGAGGTTGGTCTCCTCGACAAAGGTGTCGGGCCACACCGTCTTCATTAAATCGTCTTTGGTGACCACCTCTCTGCTGTGCCTGACCAGAACCAGCAGGATCTGAAATGTCTTCGGCGTCAGGGGAATAGGCTCGCCGTCGCGCAGCAGAATCTCTTTCTCCGGATCAACGCGAAAAGGGCCAAACTCATACAGTTCTTTGACTCTCGGTCTTTCAGCGGAGGACATAGGCACGCCCCACGACCGTTTCGGAGCGGATTCTAGCACGATCGTCGGCTTAGGCCAGACTCTCGGTCCCCAAGCCAGAGTCTTGCAAGTCGGGTGTTTTCTAAGAGTTCGGGACTGCAAGAAATTATCAGAAACTCCAAGAACGGTTGCAAGGACTTTGCGAGCGCATTTTGGCAAGCTGCGCTGGTTTCAACACGTGGACAGCTTCAGAGGGCAGGCTTATGGCGAAGCAGACCAGAATCACCATCGAAACCGATTCGTTACTCATTCTGCGCGGCCGGAACTCGCGACGCACTTGGTGTCCGCAGTGCGAAGCGGAACGAGAGATGATCGCCCTCGAAAACTTAGGGATGATCTCGAACCTTGACCGGCCCGCTTTAGAGGAATGGCTCAACTCGGGGAACTGCATCGAGTCGAAACAGCCGATGGCTCGACTCAGATTTGCCTGACTTCACTGCTTGCCCGCGTGCAGAACACAAAAGCCAGCTGACCGCGACATCAGCGGTCGGCCTGATAAGAGAAGGAGACGATATGAAAGCTGGATTAGTGTTGACACGCACGTGGCTCAGTTTGCTGACGCTTCCGATGATGCTTGCCCTGGCCGCGCAGGCCCAAGGTCCTCGTTTTCGAATCACCGATCTCGGCACGTTAGGTGGGACGTATAGCTCAGCCTTTGGACTAAACAACACTGGCGTAGTGGCGGGCGGCGCCGCAACACCGACCCAAACAGGAGGCATTTATCAAACGGCTTTCCTTTGGGACCATCATCTGGGGATGATCGACCTCGGGACACTAGGAGGATCAGACTGTCCCGAGTGTAGCAGTGAAGCGGGCGGGCCTAACGCGTTTGGCGTGGCACCAATTGTTTCGGAAACTTCCCATCCGGCTTATATGGGTGAGGATTTCTGCGGTTTTGGCACTCACCGTCAATGCCTCGGAGCCATTTGGAAAAATGGGTTCATGATGGCCCTTCGACCGCTTAAAGGCGGACACAACAGCCAGGCATATTGGACCAACAACAAGGGTCAAACAGCTGGATTCGCAGAAATTGGCATTCATGATTCAACCTGCTCCGTGCCTTTTCAACTTTTGCGTTTTGAAGCTGTTGTGTGGCAGCCCAACGGCACGATCAGAGAGCTCCACCCGCTAAGCGGTGACACGGTCGGATTCGCCTTCAGCATTAACGAGAAAGGCCAGGCAGTCGGGACTTCGGGCTTATGCTCCAACACTTCCATACCGCCAAACAACAGCGTCTACGGGCCACACGCTGTGATGTGGGAAGCAGATGGTTCGCCAGTGGATCTGGGGAGTCTCGGAGGCGCACTACCGAACGTTGCCGACGCCATCAACGACCGTGGAGACGTCGTCGGGGCATCGCAATTTACCGACGGCACCATTCATCCGTTTCTCTGGACTAAAGCGGCAGGAATGAAGGACCTCGGCATACTTCCCGGCGCAGTCGTGACTTTGCCGCCATGCTGTCACACCATCAATAACAAGGGCGAGGTGGTTGGCTTTTCAATCGATGGCTCGACGGGGAACACGCGCGCAGTTCTTTGGCAAAACAACGGACCGATAGACCTCAACACACTCATCGCCACCGGCTCACCGTGGTACTTGCAGGCCGCATCCTCGATCAACGACGCTGGACAGATCGTGGGCTGGGGGACGATCAACGGCAACGTCCATGCGTTCCTTGCCACCCCATGTAATCGGGAACAGACTCACCCGGACAACGTTGAACACTGAGAGCGCTTTTCTCAGCGAAACGGAATCGATGGAGGACCGAGTACAACGCTCGACGGAATTATCTTGAATAGGCACGAAATGCCCATTGCACTCGGTCCACTTGCAGCTCGACTCATATATTGACGCAGTTTTTTACTAATACGCACGCCTGGGAGGCAGTATCTTCATGGTGGGATGGTCGGCAACCCGCCCCCTCGATAAGCTAAAGTTTTCCGCCAATCAGGACTCGCTCGAAAACCCAGGGGGTGCGAGCAACTTAAGACCTACAGCCGTTGCTTCCACAAGAATCAAAAGCAAAAATTACAAGTAGGTCAGCCACCAATCATGACGGCGTTGTTTGAGCCGCGCGAACCAGAGGCAGGCCGGATAGAGAAGCAGCAGTACCGCGATCCAGACGGCATAGACCGTCCAAAGCGGGAACCCGTAGTCAGCGGGAAAAAGTTCGCTCGGGCCGCCCATCGAGGGTGGAGCGATGAGCAGGAATGATTTCGCGCCGTAGCGCACGAAGTTTATTCCAATTGCAATCAGATGAGCCAAGGCCAAGTGCGCTCCGTAATAAAAGAACGGCACACGTCCGAAAACAATCAGTGGATTGGTGAAAGGAAAGTGGAATTTCTCGAGCCACGCCATGGCGAGCATTGCGGGGCCGAGTGTCATTAACAAAAAGTCGAGCGACGGCGGATATTTTCTGACATTCAGAAAAGAGAGCACCGTGAAAAGCGGCGACGCTTGATGACTCCAACGCAAGGGATCGCCATAGATATTAACGGCGCGCAGAACAACGAAGGCCGCAGCGAGCACCAGTCCCAGACGCAGCAGAAAACTCTGCCGGCGATGCGTGTCCCACGCAAAGATCGGCCCGAGGCAATAGCCGGCGGCCATCACCCCGATCCAGGGAAGTACCGGATATCCGGTCACGAAGTTGATTCCATGAAATGCGAAAACATTTTGCTGGTGGAGGATGTCCCAAACCCAGGCAGCACGCCCGAAGCGCTCGGCGGAGATAGGGTCCAGCAGATTGTGGAAGGCAATGATCGCGATACTCAACCCCACAATGACGCGCATGGGAAGATAAATCAGCCCGGCAAGGGCAATCATGGAAATGCCGATCGCCCAAAGGATGATGAGGATGACAGGATTCGCCGTATAGCTTATCTGCGAAAAGAAGATCAACCGCAATAGCGTGACCTCAAGGACAATCAGCCAAATACCACGAGTAATGAGCAGCCGCGACAACTCGCCTTTTGAGTGATGCCCGCGGGTCATCCAGAAGTAAGCGCTGAGGCCGGCTGTGAGTATGAAAACTGGCGCGCAAAAATGCGTAATCCAGCGGGTAAGAAAGATCGCAGGAGTGGTGCGCGTTAGATCAGTCGGCAAGAACTGTTGCGCACTGCGGGCCACATAGTCACGAATGTGATCGATCGCCATCAACATCATGATGGCGCCACGCAGGGCATCCACCGACTGAATGCGGGGCGCCGGCACTGACCGGGCAGGGCTTGCGGCATCAGCCATGATTATTTGATTTTATTACGGCGTGGGCTGGCCGATGCTTGACTAAGCCGCGGATTGTCGGATTGACAAAAGCGGACCGCAGCGGCTGAAGCCGGATTGATTTTGCGACGACTTACGGCACGAGTGGAACTCGTGCCCTTCCCTTTCGGGGCTCGACTCCGGAGTTTTTCAGCAACCTGCCAGGGACGCCCCTCATTAGCGCCGGATGATAGTTTTACTTTTCACCTAGCCCATCAGGTGAGAACGACAAAGTCCAGGTGCGATGGATAGACATCGAGGAAAAGATGAGACCTCCGTGGACAACTCACCGCTGCGTTATTATGGGTTCCCGTCAATCTTTTGGCCGAAGATCGGAAGGAGAGATTCCATGGAAATCAATACTCGACGCAACTTCTTCAGCAAGATCGCGGCGATGGCAGCTTTGGTGACTGGCGCGGTAAAAGTTTTCGGCCAGCAGAAGCCTCCTGCAGCCGGATCCACGCCTGCCAGCGCACCTGGGGATACCCCTCGTCGCCCCGGCGCTAACCACACCCACGATGGGATCTACTACATTTCCGGAACTGGTTCCAATGACGGCTACCCCAAGGAGGATCACGTCCTCGTAACGGACCCGTTCGAAAAGCACGTCACCCGCACCATGGACGCCCTCAAGAAGTCCGTCGAGCGTGCAGGCTGCACCATGGACAGCATCCTCCATCTGCAGGTATTTCTCTGTTTGCCTCTTGCCGACGGCGTCTCGATGCCAACCGGCAAGGCGCGATTCGATGCCCATAAAGCGCAGTACGACGCTCTGAACAAGATCTACGGGACCTATTTCTCTCCAGGCAAAGCACCGTCGCGCGCTTGCATGGCCCTCGAATGGATTCCAGGAGATTCGCTGATTGAAATCGTAGGCAGCGCAACGGTGGTGAATCCACCCGCCGCCTGATGTTAAATAAGTCACGACGACATTGAGAGGAAGCGACGGATGAATTTGAAATTGGGATGGAACCGGCGTTCATTTCTCGCCACACTTGGAGCGGCCACAAGCAGCCTCTTCGCCCCGGCGAGGCTGAGCGCGGCCGGAATGTTTGGCAAAAAGCCGAAGCCACCGGCACCGGCGGTCGACGGCAACCCCATCGTGCCGATCACCACCGGCCTGGGTTCGACTGGCGACATCTACGCCGAACTGGGAGTGACACCTCTGGTCAACATCAACGGCACCATAACTGTGATCGGTGGATCGGTGATGAGGCCGGAGGTCATGGAGCTGATGCGGCGAGGCAACGAGCATTTCGTCCTGATCGACGAACTCGAGATCGCAGCTGGCAAGTTTATCGCGAACCTGTGCAAGTCCCCTGCTGGTTATACCGGCCTGGTGACGGGCGGCGCAGCAGCGGCTATGGTCGTCGGCTACGCCGGCATGATGACCGAAGACCTCGAGCCGCGCATGCGTGATATTCCCGACGTGAACAATTTTCCGAGGAATGAAGTCATCATCCAGAAGAGCCATCGCTATCCGTTTGACCACCAGATCCGGCAGACGGGCGCGAAGCTGGTCGAAGTCGAGACGCGAGAAGAGATGATCGCCGCTATCAATCCGAAGACGGTGGCGATCCACTTCACGAATATTCTGTCGGACAAGGGCAAGGTCAGCGGACCTGAGACCGTGGAAATCGCCCGGGCACACAACATCTACACCTTCAACGACGCCGCGGCAGACGTGCCGCCGAAAGAGCGGCTCTGGGAGTATCCGGCGCTCGGCTTCGACATGGTCACGTTCAGCGGAGGAAAAGATATCCGCGGACCGCAGGCAGCCGGCATCCTGATCGGCAAAGAAGATCTGATCCATTACGCTTTGCTGAACATGAGCCCGCAGGAAGATCGCATTGGCCGCTGCTGCAAAGTCGGCAAAGAAACCATTTTCGGGATGCTGAAGGCGCTCGAGATCTTCGTCAATGAAGACTTCGACGCTTCACTAAAGATGTATGACGAGCGCGCACAGGTTGTTACCGACGCGGTGAAGAAGTTCGGAGTGATGGCGCTGCCCCGTCAGTTCAACCCTCAAGCTCTGGGCAACGTGACCCCGCGTTACAGCTGGCAGATCGATCCGTCGAAGCTCAAAATCACCGGGGCCGAGGTCATGCAGAAGCTGGCTGACACCCGGCCAACAGGTATTGGCAGCATGGGCGCCGGCGTCAGCGGCATGCGTGGACGCAATCCGGACGCGCCCGCCGGTGACAATCACAGCGGCCATCATGGTCATCCCAGCGACCCGAACAGCTTCGGCTTTGCTGTCTGGCAGCTCAAGGACGGCGAGGACAAAGTGATCGCGGACCGCTTGGTAGAGATCTTCAGCGCCGCTCCGAAGGCCTAGTCGTTCGGACGAAACAACAGCCTACGTTCGTCATGTTGGTCAGCGCGGGTTCAAATATCCAGCGGTTAGAGCCGTATTGATTTTGCGTTGGTAAGG
>Ga0209168_10000373_pt1 | contig 46300 bp, 36 predicted proteins | sample Coa_R1_FD_187156 | JGI IMG/M metagenome (GOLD analysis project Ga0209168, IMG submission 187156) | Surface soil microbial communities from Centralia Pennsylvania, which are recovering from an underground coalmine fire - Coalmine... | ecosystem: Environmental > Terrestrial > Soil > Unclassified ...
GGCGGGTATAACAGGTAGGACGTGGTGCGTATTTCCTTGCTCAGTTGTTGAACCAGTTCCTGGCAGTCGTCAACGTCCTTGGCCATCAGCGGGGCATCCAGCTTGGCGCGCGTGAAAATCCTTGCCAGGTTCAGGCCCAGAACGGTCACGATCTGCCCGGCGCTGTCATGCAGTTCGCGGGCGATGTGCCGCCTCTCCTGATCCTGCGCCTGCAGCAGCCGCCGGGATAAATCCCTCAGTTGCTCGGATTGCTGCAGAATTTCGGCGTTGCGCTGTTCCAGCTCATGCGTTCGCGCGCGGACTTGGTTCTCCAGTTCTCCTGTCAGCGCGCGGAGCTTCTCCTCGCTGCGGCGCAGTTCTTCTGCGGCGCGGGTGCGCTCGGTAATGTCGCGCGCGACCTTCGACGCGCCCACCACTTTGCCGGAGCCGTCCTTGATCGGTGAAATGGTGAGCGAAATATCGAGCGTACTGCCGTCTTTGCGCATCCGGACGGTCTCAAAATGGTCGACCCGTTCGCCCCGCCTGATGCGATCCAGGATGGTGGTCTCCTCATCGAGCCGCTCTGCCGGGATAATCATGGTGATGTGCTGGCCAATCGCTTCGTCCGCCTGGTAACCGAATATTCGCTCGGCGCCTTGATTCCAGCTGGTGATAACCCCGTGCAAATTCTTGCTGATAATGGCGTCATCCGAAGAACCGACGATGGCGGCCAGCAGTCCAGTGGTCCGCTCGGCCTGCTTCTGCTCGGTAATGTCTACTCCGGTCGGGTGCAGAAAGATGACTTGCCCGTGGTCATCGACAATCGGATAGAGCGCAAAGTCCACGACCCGTTCCGAGCCGTCCGCCCAGTGGTAGGGAAGCGTCTCCTTGTAGGGAAGTCCCTTTGCGGCCTGCGCTGCACCGGCACGGATTTTGTCCTGTGCTTCGCGGGACATTCTCCACCACGGGGTCTCCCAGAACAGCCGCCCAAGCACCTGCTCGGACGTATATCCGCACACTTGCAGACACAGCCGGTTCGCGTCGATGACCGTTCCGTCCAGACTCAGGATTGCGGCGAAGACCGAAGATTGATCGAAAACCGCGCGGAACTTCGCGGTTGCCGCTGTCGCTTCATTCTTGATGTGCTGTTCCCGAGCCTCGACTTTTTTTCGCTCGGTAATGTCACTGCTCACGCCGACGATGCGCGCCGGCTTGCCGGTCTCATCGAATAAAATTCGGGCGAGGGCTTCGATCCACCGGAGCGTACCGTCCGCGCGGGTGACGCGGAACTCGACGCGATACTCGCGCAATCCATGGAGCGCATCGTCCAGGGTCTGATCGACGGCCGCCAGGTCTTCCGGGACAATCAGACGCCGCAACTCTTCCATTCCGTAGCGCGTCGCTCCCGGAGGAAGGCCGAACAACTCCTGCAATTCGGGTGAGGTGATCAGCTTGTTGGTCTGGAAATTCAATTCCCAGGTTCCAGAGTGCGATGCTTTCTGCGCCAGCCGCAGCCGCTCTTCGCTCTCACGAAGTTCCAGTTCCGTGCGCTTGTGCTCGGTGATATCGAGCACGGTGCCAAGTACCCGCCAGGGAGTGCCGTCACCTCTCTTTTCAAGTTGGCCGGTTAACTCGACCCATCCCATGGATCCGTTGTGACGCTGGAGGGCGCCCTGAAACAAGAACCGGCTGCCGGTTTGCAGCATCGTGGCAACCGCGCGCTCAAACGACTCGGCATCGTCCGTATGGACGAAATTGGCTCTGAACTCCGGGGAGGTCACGCCATCTTTGTCGCTCGGGAGGCCAAAAATTTCACACGACTGCCGGTTCTCCCATGTGACGCGGTCCTCATCCAGATACCAGGACCAAATGCCCAGTTTGGCGGCCTCGGTGGCCAGCCTGAATCGCCGTTCAGCATCGGTGGCCTGCGACTCCGGATTTGACCCACCAGGGCCGCGGTCCCCCTTGGCGGTATGGCTCAAGCCACGGCCATTGGCGCCGGTGTGTTTCAGGTTTCGCTCGTGATAAATGGCGTCGAGGGTTGAAATCAGTTCCCGGGGCAGTTCCATTTTTCCGACGTGTCCGGAAGCGCTCACTTCCAGCGCCTGCTGGCGAACGATCGCCGCTTCATTCTGGCTGACGATGACGATCGCGCATTCGGGCAGCTCCCTGCGAATGATCCTCGTGGCATCGAGCCCATTCATCCGGGGCATCGAGATGTCCATCAGGATCACATCCGGGCGAAGGGCTCCCGCTTGGCCCACCGCTCCGATGCCGTCTGACGCTTCACCGCAAATTTCCCAGTCCGGACGGACGGAGAGCAGGTTACGAATGCCGCGCCTGGTGGCTTCGTGATCATCGACAATCAGGACGCGAAAAGAACTCAAGAATCCCCCGAACTCGAAAACCTAACGATTTTCTCAGTTGCCTGGCAATGTGGGTTTTGGCCTGCACACCCGAGAGCTGTTCGCCGCAGGGTCTACGGTCATCTTTCGAGTTGCTCGAAAGCGAGCGCGACGAGCCATACTGCGGCCTCCCGGAGGGCGGCCAACAGTCCGTACGGTCAAGGGCGGCATTTTAGGTTTACGACTAACGCTGAGTATATACGGGGATTCCTGTAGTGGAAGAACCATCAATTGGTAGTTGCGGCTCCCGGTAGTCTGTGGATACCGGGAAAGCCGCGATTAACTGGAGCCCGGATTGGGAGGAGTTACTCGCTGGCGGGGGTGTTTTCGTCCCGCTCTTGGCCGACGGCGGCTCCGGATGTGGTTGGGCCATTTGCCTTGACCGGCGCCAGCAGATATCCCGCCACATCCTTCTTCGTTACGTTGGTCACCACCAGTTCGTAGGGCCCTGCACCGGTGGTGCTAAAAAAGCGCACCGGCGCCTGCACACTCTGATCGTGCAGCCACACCGTTCGCTGGCCTTGAAGCAGTTGGAGAGCGCCGCGATAGTTCTGGCGGCCCTGGTTCACGCTGCGGATTTTCAGCGTGACGCCGGGGATCAACTCCTTGGTCTGCCCTTTGTCCAATTGAAAGTCTACGCGCCGGCGATCGAGCCGCTCCGACAGCGCACTGACGCCGCGCGCGTTCGTTTCTTCCTCTTCACGCACGCTCATCAGGTCGCGGCCGCTTTCCGCCCTCGCGGTTGCAATGTCCTGCTGGAGCGTTGATTCGACTTGCGCCATTTGCGCGCGCTGTTCAGTCTGTTGCGATTCAAGCTGGTTGATTCGCGCTTCGAGCGGCGACGTTCGGGAGTCCATCTCAGCCGTCATCTGCTGGTGCAGTCGCTGCGTCAAAGTTTCGGCATAGGCGCGCGTTCCTTTGATTTCGGCCCCGACCCGGCCCTCCAGCTTCGTCATTCGGTCGCCCATCGACTGCCAATTGCCGGCCAGGTCGTGAATCTTGGTTTCCGCGGCGTCTGCCCGCTGGCCCAGCGCGTTCAGAGCGCCTTGCCTCGCAAAGACCTGCGTGATGTGAATATCCTGAGTCTTGACGGTGCGATAGCCGTAGTAGATGAGCGCACCCAAGACGGCAGCCAGAATCGCGACTGCGACCCACAGCACAATGGATTTCCTTTGCGCGTGATATTCAAAGGGCTCGGGCTGGTCCGAGGACCATTCACTTTCATTGTGTTGCAACATCGGATTAAAAATGCCCATAGACGCCCCTTTCCACAATTCCGCTGGGCTACGGCTGGAAGGAGGCATGGTTGCTGCCAGTGTTCATTTAAAAGTTCGTGTGGAAGCAAGTAGTTCACACTCAAGCGATTAGAGTGCATCGTTTCAATTAGAGGGCAGCGTGTCCCGGGTACTGGGTCCGTGCAATTCTTGCATTGTCTCAGCACTTCCTTCCGATTTCTGCCGGAACGAACAGTGCTACGGATTGGCAGGCGGCGCGCCCAACACAATGTCGCCGCCCAGTTCGCTGGCGCTTAGTCCCGGAACCTGAGTGGTGGACTGCGGGGAGGAAGCGGTGGAAGCGTCGGCCTTCAGGCGAACGCCGCGCGACGCTTGCGTGCGTGCGGCGACGGCTTTCGGAAGCTGATCCTTCAGATATTCGAAGTCCTGCTGAACCGTGTTCATGCCGTTATTCTGCCGCAGCGCTTCCAAAAGAAAATAAGTGAAGTAGCCATTCTGAAATGGCGCGCCCTCATAGGAAAACTGGTCTTCCTGGCTGGAGGTGAGAATCACGCGGCCGACGCCCTGGCGAAGGCGGTCCAGCGCGCCGCCGGATGGCGCAAAGTCGGCGATTCCCGTGGCGCGCTCTTTGGTGGCGGCCATGGCGCCGCCGCTGTGGCAGGTGTCCAACAGAATTACTGTGCGCCGCGCCTTCACTCGGGTGCGCACGATGTCCGACAAATCGACCATGGCCATCGAGGATCCGAACAAAGTATCCGGCGAACTGAGATCGGTGTCCGAGGTTACCAGATAGTTCACGTCCGCCGTGTCGTCCTTGCGGGAGGTTCCGTGGGTGGCCACAAAGATCACCACCAGGTCATTTTCCTCCGCGTTGCGCGCAAGCCAGTTCAGCTCCTCGCGAAAGCGGCGCGTGGAAACCTGGGTTTCTCCGAGCACGTGAACGTTGGATGGCGGAAAGCGGCCGACTTTCGGATCGGTCAGCGCCGCGGCGAAATCGCGCGCATCCTTGGTCGTGAAATTCAGGCTCAGCCGCGGGTCATTGAATTGTGAAATCCCCACCACCAGCGCCCATTTGTTCCGCAGCGGCGGAAGCTTGTTCTCACCCGGCCGCGGCGGCGCTGCCAGTACGAACGGGTTCGCGCCGTCGTCCATCGCTTGTGAGCCAAACAACTTGGCTTTGTCCAGCGAGTAATTGGCTTTGGGAATCTGGCCGAGCTTGCGTTCAAACAGGGAGCGGTAATACCACGCGTCGCCGAAGCTCGCGCACGTTTCCGTCGCGTGCTTCAGAAGCTGCAGGCCGTCTTCCACTTCCGAAGTGGTTCCGGTCTTGATCTGTTCGAGCGCCTGTACCTCGAAATCCTTGGAGACGCCGCAGCGCTCGCTTTGCGCGAGGATTGCGGGCGCGCTGGAAACCAGCAGCAACAGAAAGAGCGCGGCCGGCCGGGTTAATTTGGAAACGGAATGCGGCATGTTCATTTTGCATCGCCTTTGGGCGGGCATCTTTCCGCACAGCGCGTGCTCGCCTGAAGGCGAGCGCTACACTTGGATTGCTTGGCGCGTGCGTTCGAGATGCACCTGCGGCGGGTTCTGCGCGGTATGCGGCGGGCTAACGCCGCTTCGCGCGTTCGCGCATGGCGATTACAATTTTTCCCTTCACGCCGTTGGACGCGAGGTTGACGAGCCCGTCGGGTGTGAGATCGAAGTCCACTGCGGTCGCATCGTGAATCGTGGCCACGATGTTGTCTTCGTCGACGCCGGCCTTGGCCATCTTGATTACTTGCGCGTTGGTCAGCGCGGGCGCTGCCGGCTTGGCGGGAGCCTTGCTCGCGGCCGCCGGTGCAGCTGGTGTTGCGGCCGGCGTCGCGGCGCTCGCGCCGGCCGGCGGCTTGCTGGCTGCCGGCTTGGTGGTCGCCGTTGCGGATCTCGTTCCCGTCGCGGTCGTAGACGCCTTGCCCGGCGCCGAACTCTTGGCCGGCGGAGCGGTATCCGGCGGCACGCTGGCGACATCGGCCTTCGCGGTCATCGTCGAGCCGCCTTGCAGCCGTTTGTAATGTTCGACCGCTGTTTCAATCCGCGTTTGCGGCTCGGCGAATTGTTTTTCACCGGGGTTGGCGTCGATTGCTTTGCCGTAATTGATCGCCGCTTTCTCCAGAAATTTTTCCGTGGCGCTCTTGTCCTCGGACTGGTAGGCCAGGGCTTCGTAGGCGACTCCGATGTTGTACAAGCGGTAGGCGTCGTCGGTCGGCTTGGAGAGCGGCGTCATCTCTTCCAGAGTTTCGAGATCGCGCTGCCACAGGCCTTTCTCGGCCAGGTTGTTGGCCTCATCCATCTTGCCGCGTGCCAGTGGAACGTCGAGGGTTTCATCGGTGTTCACCAGGCGCGAAGCGATTTGCGAAGCGGCGCGGGATAACAATAACTGGCGCAGCTCAATCGGTGTGGGCGGCCCGTAGTTTTCATCCGTTTTCTTGCCGGCGAGCCGCTTGAAAGGATTGGTAACCTTGGCCTGCAGCGATTCGCCGGTGGCCTCGTTGGTGCCGGCCTGAAATTCCTGCGCGTATTTGGCTGTCACGCCATCCGAATCCAGCACGCGCGAACCGCCATCCTTCGCCTGATACGTGACGCTCACCGAGCCAGTCACTTTGTAGTACTGGACGGGCTGCTCCACGCTTTTGCCCTTCTGAAACACCACTTCGTTGCGGGTGTACGGGACGGGAGGAGGAATCTGGAACGTCATGATCGTGCAACGAATCACTTCATCCGGCCCAGTAGGTTTTACTTGCAACTTCTTGTCGTATTTCTGCAGCTCGGTTGTAAGCAGGTCGGACAGCATGCGCGCTGCATCCGCGTTGGCAGCATCGTGGGCGTTCACCTGCACGTCGAATCCCGGCCCGGGAAGATGCACCGCCGCAGGCATCTTGCGCTGCAGCTTGATCGTTTTCTTGGTGAGGCCGAAACCCTGACCATGTGCGACGGCTGCGAACCCCAGTTGTAAGAAGAGAAGGACAGCAACGGCGCCGCGTAGCACAGCGACTCTTCGCTGTGCGGGTTTGTAAGCTGATGGGGAGGCGAGCGGTGTCTCGGCCAACAAAAACCCCGACAAAAATTCCCAAGGCGCAGTTCTAAAAAACGCCGCCGGGGCGGGGAACAACTCGGCAAGATTCGGTGGTTCGGGCTTCACACCGGGCATAACTGGGGCCTCTATCGAAGCAATCGCGTAGGGCTGATGCTATCAAAAGTTTGCAGAAATTTACACCACCTTGCACGGCAGAGCGAGTACTGGTTGTACTGTCTTGCGGTCGGCGGCGGGTTTCGATTTCGCGAAAATCGATCAATTTACCCAAAACGCCCACTCAATGCGCCGCCTTCGCATTGCGGCTTTCCGCGCTGACGCTCTGAATCGGCATGTACTGCACCGACCAGTTTACCGGGACCGACGGATTTGCGCCGCGCGTGTTGGCGCCGGTATTGCCAAGCAATTGGGCGAGCGGCGATTTCGGCCCGCCCCGCGTCGCCCCCAACACCCCGGAGAAATTGAAGGCGCTCAAATCGGCAATCTGGTCCGCGGTCGTCAGCAGAATGTAGGTATCCGTTCCGAACGGGCTGACGATCGCTAACGTTTCCGAGCCGGAGAGGTCGATTTCCTCGGGCCACGACTTGGCATCCGGACCTCGCTCCGGCAGGAAATTGCCTTCTCCCGATCGTGGATAAATCAACTGGCCCTGGCCGCTGCAATCAATGAGCAGCACATACACCCAGCGTTTCGGAGTAGCAGGGGTAATTTTTCCCTCGGCTCGAAGCACGACTCCATACGTGCTGCCTTCGACCACCGTGCCCTCTTGCACCAACGCGTTCGCAGCCGGCCCCGTCTTGGATCCGGAATCAACTCGCTTCAAGGCCAGGCGGTAAGGAAACGCCTCGTTCGCTCCTCCGGGCGGCGCCGGCAATTCCATCCACGATCGCACCCGCGCCAGCCGATCCGCGTAATCGGTGAGTTTCGCGGCAGTCGCGGCAAAAGTATCGGGAGATGCTCCAACGGGCAGCCAGTTTGTGCGCGGAGGGTACGGAGAGTCCGACGAGCACACCGTTCCAGTATCAGTGTTGGTTTGTTGCGCTTTGGATTCGTCCGCTCCGAAGCTCTTTCTTATCCACGCGTACTCGATGGTGTTCCCGGCGGCTCGGCCGACCAGCAGGTACTGGGCGCGCTCCGGAGACGCCGCCACTTCGACGGCGCTATTCTCAGTTCCGCTTCCAAGTTTCAAGAGCGGTAGAAGTTCATTCGAAGGAGGCAGCGCCAAGAAAAATCCGGATTTCCCCTTCGCGGGCAGGCGATTCAGCACCGCTGCCGCGCCCGGGTTCTGCCCGAGGCTCACCGCCGGTTCATTTCCTTTGGCCAGCGTCCATTCGGTTCCGCTCCACTCCATCACGTAATCCGGGCTGGACTGCAGCGGATCGTCGATCCACTTCACGTTGGGCGCCTGCCGCAGCTTGCCAATTTCATCCGTCATCTTCAGCAAGTTCGCGATTGGCAACGATGCCGCGGGCATCCATACCTGCAAGCGGCTGTTTTCGGGCGCCACCCAAGCTGTCAGTTCGAACAAGTCTCCAGGCTGGATCTGGTTTGGATCGCCCGGTCGAATGATTTCCGCCCGGGATTTGGAAAGTCCCTCCAGTTGGGTAATTCGAATCCGCAGATCCGGCTTGCCGGGCGCGAGCCCAACTTTCCTCAACTCGCTTCCTCGCCCCAGTCCAAGCGCCAGGCCGCCATCGAGTTCCACGGTTCCGTCGCTGTTCACGCCTTCCGGACGCACCGCGACCGTCAGCCGCTCCGAACCGGCGGCGTTGTTGAAAAGCGAAAGGCGCGTGCGCTCGTCCGGGCCGGCCAGATCCGGCTGCTGCGCTACCCCCATGCCCAGCAGCAGAACCTTCACCCGCTTGTAGACATCGCGCGCCGAGGAATTCGCGGGCAGTTGCTGCAGCGCGTCCAGGAAGGCCACGGTGAATGCGCCGTGCGGCTTCCCATCCATGCCGGACCATTCGTCGGCCAGTTGATCGTGCTGCGTCGCGGAGAGAACGATGGCGCCTCCGGTTCGTTCTTCCGGCCGCGCCGCCGGCTTGCCGTCGGGCCCTTTGTCCGGCGGGTCGGCCGCGTCGCGCGGATCGTAGGCCAGAAAACGCGCCTTGCTCCGCGTGCCGACGGGAATGCCGCGCGCGATGGAACCGCTGTGGCAGCTGTCGAAGACCGCGGTGAGGAGGATGCCTTTATCGACCACCTGGTTGAAGAGGCGCGCGATTTCCTTGTCGCGAACGTCGAACGCGCCGCTGAAGGCGTCCGAGGGAACGATAGTCTCATCGAGGTGAAACGGTTTGTCGGTCAGCGAATTGAATCGCTGCGAGCCGTGTCCCGCGAAGTAAAAAACCACGGTGTCGCCGCGCGCCGGCTCCTCGAGCAGGAATTTCTTCATGGCCTGAAGAATTCCTTCGCGTGTGGCCTGCGCTTCCTCCAGCACGTGAATATTATTTTCCGCAAAGCCGTACTTGGAGCTGGCTAGAAGCTGGTGCATCGCGTCGACATCGTTCAATGACCCATCGAGATTTCCCCACTGCGGAAGCTCCCACCGGCTGGCGCCCGCCGCGCCGCCTTGCGGGGCCGCGCCCGCGGGCTTGGCAATGGTTGCTCCTTTCGCTTCGTAGGTGTCGATGCCAATCAGCAACGCGCGCTTGGTCTGCGCGGAAGCCGGCACGAGGAAAATGAAGCAGGAAAAGCCCCAGCAGAAAATTGCGGTTCGTGAACGCGAGGGCGTCAAAAACATTTGCGGCCTTCTTAGCGAGACTCTCTAGGTCGTCGTTTCGCCGCTTTCAGCAGCGTCGCACGGCACATAGTAGTGCGTCGAGCACTCCCGTTCAATTCAAAACAATACGGCCAAACAATCCGTGATTCGCATTTTGAAAAACTAGAAATGCGCGCGCCAGAAATGAGATGATGCGGTTGAGATTTTGCAGGCGAAGAGGCGTCGAACCCGCACTCCAGCGGTTTTCCCCATGACGGCACGCCACAAAAAAGAGAGCCGCAAACACCCGGACGACGCGCCGCCGGCGCCGGTTGCCGAGTCCAGCGAAGAAAAGCGCCGCGAGGGCCGCGAGGAGATCTGGATCAGTTTTTTTCTCAGCCTGGCGATCACCGCCGTCCTGTGCGGAATCAACTGGGGCGTGGGCGACACGGAGTTCGGCAAGCAACTCGAAGAGATGGCCTATGACATCCTGCAAAACCGGTTGTCATCGGGAACCGCAACCGCCAATCCCGGAGTGATCGTCGTGGATATCAGCAACATCCCGATGCGCGCCTCGCAGGGCCTCGAGCCCGGGTCCGTAACTGACCGGAAACCGTTGGGATACCTCGTCGATTCGCTGGTAAATATGTCCAATCCGCCGAAAGCGATCGGACTGGACGTGGACTTCTCGCCGGACAAGCACGGCTACGCCGACGCCGAAGATCAGGGCCTGTTCGAGTCTTTTCTGATCGCCAACACAAAAGTTCCGATTCGCGTGGGAGTGCACGATTCGCTGGCCCTCGGCAAGGACCGCTGGCTGAACGATCCGAAATACTCGGACCTGGCTTCGTGCGTGGTGGTTCCCAATCCCGAGTCCGTGCAAACCTCGTGGTACATGCCTGAATGGCTGGACGTGAAATATTCCACGGCGCCCCAGGATCTGCCCTCCCGCTGTCCGGCCATGGCGGTCGCGCTTATAAATCTGGTAACGAAGCCGGTGCCCGGCGCCCTCGGATGGCTCGCGGAATCGACGCACCAGGACGCAAAAGAGGATGGACCGGTCGTCGCGCCGCGTTTCCTGGTGGACTACAGCGAGTTGAATAATTTTGAGAGCCAGCGAATTGTGGTTCCGCAGATTCATACCGCGGAAGACGCCGCGAATTTTGTCGCCGGTCTGGATTCGAGCAAGAAGTTGGCCGGCCAGATTATTTTCCTCGGGCGCATCAGCAATGCGGGCGACATTTTCATCATTCCCGGGCGGCCGGTGAAACCGTACCCGGGTGTTTACCTCCACGCCAGCGCCGCCTACACGCTTCAGAACCACCCGCTGTACCGGCTCAAGTTCCTGGGCGTGCTGTTGCTGGACGCCCTGTTTTCCGTCATGGTCTTCATTCCGCTGCTGCTGATTCGCTTCCATCGCCTGAACCAGGGCAAGCAGGATTTCATGGATTATGGCGTGGCGGAAATTTTGAGCTTCGTGGTGATGGCCGCGCTGGTTGCTTTCGCGATTTGGGGCGTCGGCAGGACGCGCTTGATGTGGGATGATTTTATCATCGTGGCCGCTGCGGTCATTGTTCACACCCCGGTCGAGCATGCCGTCGAACGGATCGGTGCGGCTCTGCCCGCTCCCGTACGATCGCGGTTTCGCAGTTTGTTTACTTCCTCTCGATCTCATTCGGAGGATGCAAAATGAGGCATCGAGCCATTCTGATCGCGTTTCTGCTGGCTGCTAGTGTTGCGGGTACGGTGCCCGATGCGCGGGCGCAGGGAACCGTCGCCTCCGACGGAAGGGTCTTGGACATTCAATGTGCCGACGCGCAGCTTCAAAAACGGAATACACCATCCTGGCGGGCTCTGCGCGCGCCGCAAGATGTCGGGCTTCCACTGTTCGGCGGCGACCATGTGAAGTGCGGCGGAACGGGTTACGTCGAAATCTTGATTCCCGCAGGCAAAAAGCAGATCACCAAAGCCCTCAGCCCGTTCCCAATTGACGCGATCGAGGCGGCGCAAAAAACGGAAAACTGTGACGTGCAATCCGCTGAGATCCCCTGCGCCCTGCGAAGACTGGGAATTGTCGGCGCGACACGCGGGCGCGCCGCCGATTCGCGCATCCTCTGGCCGGCCGAAGGCAGCGCGGTGCTGCCGGAACACTTTGTAATTCGCTGGACGCCGGTGCCCCAGAAAATCACCCTCTCTATCCTCACCGAAGCGAAAGATGCCACGCTTTGGGGGCCGGCGGAGACGGATGGTAAAACGGGCGAATTGAAATCGGAAGCCGCCGATTCCGCGCTCGCGGAATACAAAACGAAACCCGGCACGCAGGGCCTGATCCTGACTTTTACCATCGGCAACGCCAACGATTGGGAAGAAGCGCATTTTTCGCTGCTCAAGGGCCGGCCAGAGCAGGAGCTCAACGCGCAACTCGATTTCTGGAACAAAAATTCGGACGGCCTCGCCCAGCGCATGGGTCGGGGATATTCCTTCTCGCGCCACAAGCTATTTTCGGAAGCCGCCGATGAATACGATGCCGCGCTGAAATCCGCTCCCGGCAGCCGCTACTTGCTGGAGGACGCGTTGCAAGCCAGCCGCCTTGCGGGGCGCGCGCCGCGCGTGAAGGAACTCGAATCGCAGGTGGCCGCGCTGCCGGAAGCGGGAAACCCGTAGCGCGTTTGAGACTCCTGGCGCGACGGCGGTCACGCCCAAAAATCCGGCGCGCGATCTTCCCGATATAGCCGCCCCGATGTAGCCGCCCCGATGTAGTCGCATTGACATTCCCCGCAACGAGGCTGTAGATTCTCCAAACCTTTTGTCCAAATCATGCGGAGGCCACTATGCGAATGCTGATGAAAGTTACGATTCCAGTCCACGAAGGAAACAGAGCGATCCTCGACGGAACTCTTGCTTCAACCATGAGTTCCATCCTCGGCGATTTGAAGCCCGAAGCGGCCTACTTTGCCGAAGACAACGGCTCGCGTACCGGTTTTATCGTTTTTAACCTGGCCGAAGCTTCGCAGATTCCGGCCGTGGCTGAGCCGTGGTTCCTGGCCTTCAATGCCAAGATTGAATTGCACCCCGCGATGAGCCTGGAAGATTTGAAGAACGCCGGGCCGGGCATAGACAGCGCCGTAAAAAAGTTTGGGCGCAAAGGTTAGGTGGAACAGTGACTCTTCACCCTGAGCCGTTCGCGATGGCTCAGGGTGAAGAGTCGCTGTGCAACAACGCCTAGGAAGGTGGAGCGCTTTCGTCCGGCTGCGGCGCCGCGTCCATCATGCCCTGTGCGGCAATGAGGTCCCGCGCTGGGCCGCGCACCGCCGGCCACTTCCGCAGGAACACCAGTCCGCCGAGGCAACTGGCCAGACCTCCGATCGCCACCGTGACCGGCGATCCGATGCGCTCGGCGACCCAGCCGGCCAGCAGGGAACCGAACGGCGTCATCCCCAGAAATGTCATCGAGTAAAAAGACATCAGGCGCCCGCGCAACTGATCCGGCACCATCGCCTGAATCAGCGTGTTGGTGGCCGTGAACTGCATCATCATCGTAAATCCGGAAACGACCAGGATGATGAACGAAACCCAGAACCAGCGCGACGCGCTGAACAGGACCAGCGTCGCGCCCAGCCCGGTTGCGGAGTAGCCGACGACTTTTCCCAGCCCGCGCAATTGCTGACGCATGGCCAGCGCCAGCGCGCCGAACATCGCTCCCACTCCCACTGCGCCCATCAACGTGCCGTAGGCCGAAGCGCCGCCGTGCAGAATCTCCACGGCAAAAACAGGCATTAACACGCTGAACGGAAGGGCCATGAAGCTCACAATGCTCACCAGAATGAGCAGCTCGCGAATGGGCTTGGTATGCCGCGCGAACCGGAATCCCTCGCGCAATTTTTCCAGCGGCGCGGCGCCGTCGTGCACGGGCTTCGTTTTTGTCAGGCGCATCATGAACAGGCCGGCGATTACCGCGAGATAGCTCAGCCCGTTCAGCAAAAAGCACCAGCCCTCGCCGACCACCGCCACCACCACGCCGGCAATCGCCGGCCCGGCGACGCGCGCGCCGTTGAACATCGACGAGTTCAGCGCAATCGCATTCAGCAAGTCTTCGCGGCCTACCATCTCGATCAGAAACGACTGCCGCGCCGGAACGTCGAACGCGTTCACCACGCCGAGCAGCGTCGCCAGGCCGATGATTTCCCACTCGGACTCTGTCAAACGCTGGGCGCCGATGCGCCCACTCAGCGTCAGCGCCGCTAGGATGAATGCGAGCAGCATCGAAACGGATTGCGTGGCGATCACCACGCGCCGCCGCGGCCAGCGATCCGCCGCCAGCCCGGCGATCGGAGAAAGCAAAAAGATGGGTGCCTGTCCGACGAATCCCAGCACGCCGAGAAGGACTGACGAACCCGTCAGCCGATAAATGAGCCAGGCCTGCGCGATCGTCTGCATCCAGGTTCCAACCAGCGAAATAATTTGTCCGCCGAAGAAGAGCCTGAAATTGCGATGCCTCAGCGCGCGGAACGCCGCGGCCGCCCGGCCGGGTGTGGCAGCGCCGCCGGGCACAGGAGCTGCCGCGGATGGAACTTCGGCATTGATGGGAGGAGAATCCGCCATGTCTAAAGAAGCCAGCGAGTATTGTAACGCACGCCCGGAAAACTTGCGTAGGCCGCGCCACAATAGGTGGTTTCTCAATGGTGACTCTGCCAGAATCAAATCAGAGAATGTCTTGAGGAGGTCCGACCTTCAGGTCGGACGACCAGGCACGCGTCCGACCGGCCTTCAGGCCCTGAAACTTCAGGGGCTAAAGCCCATTGACGACACAAAGCTAAATGTCGAGGCTTAAGCCCCGACCTCCTGACCGAACAGCCCAAGTTACCAATACCCTCTTCGATTTGGGGCGACACATAGAGTGGCTGTCTCGCACCAGCCGTTTCCCGGGCTCTCGCTTTGGTGTATATTGCTGCCCAGCGGAAGGTCTGAAAGGTTACTCAGGAGTTCATTGTTGCGCTGCGTGAATTCTGCCGGCAAGGTTTGAAACTATCCGATATGGCATGCCGTCTATAGCGTTGGCGATTTCTCAGTGAGAGAGGAAACAATGCGAACACGATTCCTGTTTCTGGTAGCGACACTCGGGTTGATTGTTGGCGGCCTTTCCTGGGCGCCGAAGGCCGCCGCCGCGGCCGACGGGCAGGGCCCGGCCGCGCTGAGCGGGCAAGTATCCTCGGCGGAAGAGGGCCCGATGGAGGGCGTGGTGGTCAGCGCCAAGAAAGACGGCTCGACGATCACTGTGAGCGTACTCAGCGACAACAAGGGACATTACAGTTTTCCCGCGGGACGCCTCGATCCCGGCCACTACACGCTGAAGATTCGCGCCGTCGGATACAACCTGGAAGCCCCGGCATCGGCCGATCTAGCTGCCATGAAGCCCGCAACCACGGACCTGAAGTTGGTGAAGGCCAAGAACCTGATTCCACAGATGACCAACGCCGAATGGCTGATGAGCATGCCCGGCACCGACGATCAGAAAGCCATGATGCTGAATTGCGTCAGCTGCCACACTTTGCAGCGCGTCGTGACCTCCACGCATGATTCCGACGAATTCACGCAGGTGATCACCCGCATGATGAATTACGCGCAGGTGAGCCAGCCCATCAAGCCGCAACGGCGCATGGAAGCCAATCGCGCCGGTGATCCCGAGCAATACCGCAAGCAGGCTGACTTCATCGCCAGCATCAATCTCAGCACTGTTCCGCAGTGGGAGTACAAACTCAAGACCCTCCCGCGCCCCACCGGCAAGGCCACGCACGTAATCATCACCGAATACGATCTGCCGCGCCCGACCATCGAACCTCATGACGTGATCGTCGACGAGCACGGCATCGTCTGGTACACCGACTTCGGCGAAGAATTCCTCGGCCGTCTGGATCCCAAGACCGGCGCCCTCAAGGAATATCCCGTACCTGAATTGAAGCCCGGATACCCGCAGGGTTTGCTGGACATCGAGGAAGATAAGTCCGGAAACTTCTGGGCCGGCATGATGTACCAGGGAGCGCTCGCAAAGTTCGATCCGAAAACCGAGAAGCTCACCACGTACCCGCTGAACAAGGAGTTCAACGACGACGCGGCCCAGCCCAACATGCTCGGCTTGCGCTACGACGTGGACGGGAAAGTCTGGACGGATAGCCCCGGGCACTACGATATTTTCCGGCTGGACATCAAGACAGGAAACTACGAGCGCTACAAGCCGATGGACAAGCTGCCTGACAGTCGCCGCGGCACGATTTACGGAATCGATTCTGACTCGCACAACAACTTGTACTTCACCGATTTCGCCACCGACTACATCGGCAAAATCGATGCCAAGAGCGGCGATGTCTCCTGGTTCAAGACGCCCACGGAGAATTCGCGCCCGCGCCGCATCCGCACCGACGCGCAGGACCGCTCGTTCTTCGGAGAGTATCAGGGCAACCGGATCGGCATGCTCGATCCCGAAACGAAGAAGATTACCGAATGGCCGCTGTCCATTCCGTGGTCTGGCCCCTACTATGTGACGTGGGACAAGAGCGGCAACCTCTACACCGGCGGCATGACCACCGACCGCCTCTCCAAGATCAATCCCAAGACCGGCGAGGACATCGAGTACCTGATGCCCCGCGACACCAACATGCGCCGCGTCTTCGCCGATGATTCCACCACGCCCGCCACCATCTGGACGGGCAGCAACCACGGCGCCGCGATCGTAAAGATCGAGCCGCTGGACTAAGCAGAGAAAATCGAGAACGAGTTGGGTGCCGCACCCTTGAGATTTTCAAGGGTGCGGTTTTTTTTGGTGGCGCGAGCTTGAGCTTGCGGTTGTGAATTGGGTTTTTCCGATCGTTCCATCGGTGAACAGGCTGCGGCAAAAGTGCTCCGTGTTGTCATTCTGAGCGAAGCGAAGAATCTCTCTTCGATCTAAGTGCGAGCAAAAAAACAAGGAGGGATTCTTCGCTTCGCTCAGAATGACAGCGTGTAGAGTGTTTCCGCAGCCTGTAAAGCCAGAAGCAGCGCACTACTCCGTAAACACGATTCCCACCGCGGTGCGATCTTTGTCCTCCTGCGCTTCAATACGCACCACGTATCCGCGCAGGCGCAGCGGGCTGTCAGAGGACCCGTCGATGCCGGGATTGTCCAGCAAGACTTGCAATTCAGACTGAATCTTGGGGCTGTGATCGAGGTAAATGAGCGCGCCGTGCAGCGTCAGATCGCTGATCACGGTTTCTTCTTCAAAGGAGTGGCCGGAGTCGGTCTGGCCGCTGACGCGCGCGCGAAAATGGGCATCACGCCGCAAGCCTTCGCGCGAAGCCGGAATCACCACGTCCAGGTCGTCGCCGCCGAGCGTCATTACCATGCCCTCGGCCGCGGCCCACACATTGGCAAATTGCCCGCGCGCGTCGCGCAGGACGCCGTCCACGGATTTATCGGTGGAATCCGGATCGTGGTGAAACAGCACCAGGTTCTTGACGCCCACTTCCTGGGCGATCTTGACGCCTTCCAGCCACGACGAATGGCCCCAGCCCTTGCGCTCGCCAGCCAGCTGTTCGGGAGTAAACTGCGCGTCGTTGATAAAAATGTCCGCGCCCGCCGCCAGCTCTCGCAGGCTGCGATCCAGCTTCGGATTGCCCGGCTCATTATCGGTGGAATACACCACGATTCCCGCGGGCGTCTCGAAACGGAAGCCCAGGCAGCCCTGGGGATGGTGCAGCCAGCGCGCGGTCACGCGCGCGCCCGGCAAGTCAAACTGGTCGCCGCCGCTCACTTCCGTGAATTCGCGCTTGGCGCACATGGCGTTCAAGTCCACTGGAAAATAGGGATAGGCCATCTGCGCTTCAAATACGCGCTTCAGGCTGCCCGCGCCAAGATATTCCGACCGGAAACTGTAAAAATGGAAGCGGTTCTGCTCCGTGTACAGGGGAGAAAAAAACGGAATGCCCTGGATGTGGTCCCAGTGATAGTGGGTGACGAAAATATGCGGCTCGTGCGTCCCTGGCTCCTCCGCCGCCTCCTGGTGCCGGCCCAGCATGCGCAGTCCCGTCCCGCAATCGAGGATCACGCGGGCGCCCTCCGGGGTGGTCAGCTCCACGCACGGGGTGTTGCCGCCGTAGCGCCAGGCGGCCTTGTCCACGGTGGGGGTCGACCCGCGCACGCCCCAGAAACGCAGGGTCGCGGCCCGGTCGCCGGAAACCTTCCGCGACGGCTTGGCTAGGGGTTCGGCTGCGATGGAGTGGGTAGCGGGCACAGAAGCTCGAATCGTCGGTCTTTTTCATACTAGAAAGCCCTTTACGGTGTGTCAATTATCTTCCACGCCACATGTGCGTGAAACGCACGCGTCACCGGGGGTGACGAAATGGCCTCAAGAATCTCCAAAAAAGCACCTCCGCAACGTTCAAGTGTCGCTTCGGGCGCGACTCCCGGTACAATGTGATTCATGCACGTTCACGCGCATGGCCACGACCACTCCCACGGCCATTCGCACCCTTCCCCGGTGATGACCCGAGGGGTGCTGGCTGGCGCGGTCGCCGCTACGCTGCTGCTCGTGGTCGCCGAACTTTTGGGCGGTTACATCGGCCATTCCATCGCTCTCGTAAGCGACGCCCTGCATAATCTCTCTGACGTTCCCACGCTGCTGATCTCCTGGATCGCTTTGCACTGGGCCACCCGGCCGGCGGATCATGAACGCACTTATGGCTACCAGCGCGCCGGGGTCTTGGCGGCGTTCACCAATGGCATCCTGCTGGCGCTGGTGTCCTTGGGCCTTTTTTACGAAGCCTTCAACCGCTTTCTGCATCCGGTGGCGGTGCACGAAAGCTGGATGATCGGCGTCTCGCTGCTGGCGCTGGCAATTAATGGAGGAATTACCCTGGCGCTTGTGAGTGGCCGGCGCGACTTAAATCTTCGCAGCCTGCTGATCCACAACCTCGGCGATGCTGTTTCGAACATCGGAATTTTGCTGGGAGCGATCGCCATTCGAATGACCGGCGCCCAGTGGCTGGACCCGCTGATCGGCATCGTCATCGCCGCGCTGGTGCTGTGGTCCACGAAGAGCCTGCTGCAGGAGGCCGGCAACATCCTGCTGGAGGGCCTGCCGAGAGGTATCAAGCTGGAGTCCGTGGCGCGCTCGATCCTGACGATCAAGGGCATTCAGGAAGTGCACGACATTCACGTCTGGACCATCGGGACGGACATGGTGGCGCTTTCCTGCCACGCGCGCATTCCGGATATGCACATGGATGAAAGTGAAAAAATTCTGCAGGGGGTGTGCGCGAAGCTCGAACACGATTTCCACATCACGCACATCACCGTGCAATTCGAGCGCGCCGGGCTACCCCAGGAAACCACCGCATACATCATGCCGCATCCCGCGCAAACCGCGAAGTAAGCGCAAGATCCATCGGGTTGTCCAAAGGGCTGTCCCTAAGTCCCGAAGGGACGAAAAACCGTAGCCCACCGCTGCCGCGGTGGGAGAGAACACCGCGAAACAAAAAAGCCCCGGAGGGGCGGCACAGCCCGCGTAACCACATCGATTCCGTTTCCATCAAGGAGTGCCGCAACACCATCCCATTCCAACCGCCGCTGTAGGACGAAACGGAAAAATACATTTTTGGTTTCGGGGGTTGCTCACGGGACGAAGTGTCGCCCCTCCGGGGCTTTTTCGTGTTCTACCGGGCGCTCCCACCGCTGCCGCGGTGGGCTACGGTGTGACGTCCCTGACGGGACTGTTGAACCAGGAGCGTGCCCGCCTTGGGCTACACGAGCCAAGCCCATTTTTGCGGGATGGTTTTGTAATTAGTTGTTCAGTTGAACCGTGGTTCCCCGGGCCTCATTCATCTGCTGGGTCGCATCCGAATCCAGATCCGCGAGCGCCAGAGTGCGCCGAGTTCCCTCGGGAGTGATGTAGCGCACCTGCGTGCCAACCACGGAGAAAAGCGAAGCGAACACCAGCCGCCCGTCACGCCGAACCAGGATGAAATCGCCGATGTCCGGGACGGAAGCCTCTGTCACGTCGGGAGCCGCCGATGGAACCGGCTGCTGGGCAACTATGTTTTGTGGCGGAAGTTCCGCCTGATTTTCCGCCGTACGGCCGGCGGGCTGCCCGGCTTGCTGCTCAATCTCCTGACCGGCCTGCTCCTGCTGGTCGGCCTGATCGGAAACCTGGTCGTCCACCGCGTACGAATATCCAACGCCAAAGGGAATGGCGACGAAAAAGCCCGATCCCTGTCCCTGATGTCCGTGGTGCCCGAAGTGGTCGGAAAGGTTGTTGGTTCGGCCGCCACTGATCGCCGCCAGGTGAGGAAAGTCGAATCCTAATCCGGGCACTCCGGAGGTTTCGTCGAAGTCAAATGACCTCGCGGTGGTCGAAAATCCATCATTCACGCGTCCGGCCGCGAAGTTTCGATTCTCGGCCGACTGCGAATGCCGCTGCGGCGCTCGCACGCCGGAATGGGAAGCACTGGGCGAAGCGCTGGCCGCTGCCCGTGCGGGATGCTGAACCGCAGGCGCGGCTGCCGCATGTTCCGCGGGCGTAGGTGTGTTCCGCACCTGGGCCCACGCCCCCGAGCAAGCCAGAATTCCTGCCAGCGCTGCCGCTGCCAGGTGGAACCTTGGGTTCCTGCGGATTATGGGAATCATGGGCCTTCTTCCTACCTCTACAGATGCTCTGCCGGGAGTTGTGGTTGCAGTGTTTTACGTGCGGGCGCGGACTGAGCCGCGTGCAAAAGTGCGCGCGGCAATACCGCTGGAATCCGAAACCGGGCAACCCCCCCCTCCTTTTCTGGCTCCTTTTCTCGCGCAAACCGTTTGTTTCTTCCCACCTCCCCGTGGTTATGCTATAACCTTCGGGCCATGGAACGTACGCTGCAAGAGGACGCGATTCGGGGCGCGCATGGTGAGGTTTCGTACCCGCGGCGGTGCGAGGAAGATCATCCGATCAGCTTCTGCCCCATTTGTTCCGAGCGGCTGGAACCGAAGCGTTGCAAACTGGTTTGCGGCAAGTGCGGGTACTACCTGTCTTGTTCGGACTACTATTGAGGACGGCCATAACCGGCGCTAGGAAATTCAAGTTCAAAAGAAAGTTCTCCTCAGGAGGATAGACCGTGGCACTGAAAATGACGGACCGGGTAGTGGACGGAGTGGCAGTGGTGGCGATGGAGGGGCGCATCGTGCTGGGAGAAGAAAGCACGGCGCTGCGTGAGAAGGTGAAGTCGCTGCTGGCCTCCGGCCAGAAGAAAATTCTGCTCAACATGGAAAACGTCAGCTACATCGACAGCTCGGGGCTCGGCGCGCTCGTTGCGTCGCACACCAGCGCGAGATCGCAGGGCGCCTCGCTGAAGCTGTGCCATCTCGGCTCGAAATTTCAGGAAATCCTGCTGGTCACCAAGCTGGTGACCGTGTTTGAAGTGTATCCGACCGAAGCGGCGGCCATCGCCAGTTTCCCGAAGTAACATCGCGACTCAAGGCTTCTGTGCCGCCGCGGGCTTCTGGCCGGCGGCGGCTTTTTAGTTGTAGCGCAGTACAGCACGAATCGACCGGCATTCCCAGTTATTGAGGCAAAAAAAAACGCCCCGGCGACTTGGACGCCGGGGCGTTTTTTCTGAAGCAATTTAGAACGAATACTTCAGCCAGAACTTAATGCGGCGGCCGCCGCCGGAATTGATGGTGACAGCGGTGTTGTCAAAATTCGAATCCGTCATGGTATAGGACGGAGTAAAGAGGTTGGGATGGTTCAGAGCGTTGAACAGCTCGGCGCGGAAGGAAATCTTGTCGCTCTCCCGCTTCCAGAAATGAACCGGGAAATCGCGCTCAATCGCCATGTCAAAGTAAACCTGCCCTGGACCGAACAGCGAGTTGCGGCCCACATCGCCGTACGGCCCGAAATAGCCGTTGGACGTGAGTTGCTGCGCCTGCACAACGAAGTGGTAGAAGTTCTCCGGATGCGATGGGCAGGGGCCGAAGGTCGTGGTGGCGCACTCAAAGTCATAGAATACCCCGGGCGTGAATCCCGCAAAGATGTTTCCGCCGTCAATTCCGAACGAATTTAGCGGGGCGTTGGGGTTGGATAGGTCCGGGCGCCCGTTCGCGTGGCCGTTTCCGGTCGTCGGAAGCCCGATCAGCACCGAATTTGGAGTTCCTGTTTCCACCGAGGCGATACCCGACCATTCCCACTGATCGGTCAGGGCTTTCAGAAACGTATTGTGGTGGGCGTACGGCACTTCCCAAACGTAAGCGATGCTGAACCGGTGGCGCTGGTCGAAGTTCGACGGTCCCCAATCCGACTTCTGATTCAGAAGATCCTGAGGATAGGAGGACAGTCCGACGGCCAGTGTCGATCCGAGGGTCACCACTTCAGAAACGTCATCATAGAAATGGGAGTAGGTGTAGGCTCCGCGCAACACCAGGGAGTGGATTTTTCGCTCCACCTCCACTTGCCCCGAATCGTAGCGCGATTGTCCGCGGTTGGTGCGGATGGCGAGTTCTCCAAAATTCGGATTGGCAAAGTTGATCGCAAACGTCGACGGGTCGTAGCCCAGGCCCGGGTTGAAATCCTCGTTCGAGAAAAGCCGGCTGCCGCGAGTTCCGACGTAAGCCGCCGTCACCACCAATCCCAAAGGCAATTCGCGCTGCAGGTTCGCATTCCACTGCTGCGTGATGGGATTGTGCAGGTTGCTGGCCATGGATTCGAGAAAGAGAGTCGGGTCGACCGTCGCGCTAACCCCGGGAAGCGTCGACGCATTCCCCTGGCCCCGACCGCTGGTCTGGATGGGGATGATGCCTCCAAATGTGTTTGGCTGGCCTTCCGCCGTATTGCCCACGATGTTCGAGAAGAGACCGTCGTAGAAGATTCCGTAGGCTGCGCGGAGTACGGTCTTGCCGTCACCGAACAGGAACTTGCCCCAGTGCGGCGTGTACGCGAGTCCGAAGCGCGGAGCGAAATTCCGCTTGTCGGCAATTTGCTTATGGGCGAACAAACTCTCAAACAAGGCCGGATTGGACGGATCGGCATAAGCCGGTCCGATCGTTGGCAGGCCCTGTCCCAGGCTGGTGTCGAACGCCGGAAACTGAAGCGTATTGGCCAGCGTGCCCCAGTATTCATAGCGCAGTCCCATGGTCAACGTCAGATCGTTCCGAACCCTCCAAGTGTCTTCAATGAACGGCGCGAACATGTTGGAAGTAGGCTTAATAAGGGGATTCCCGAAACCCTTCGAGATCGATCCTGGATCCACGCCCGTAAAGTCATCGATGAAATTGCCGAGTGAGTTAAAGCCGCCGCCTTGATTGTAGGTAATGCTTCCGCGCTGATTCAGGGCCAGAATGTTCTGCAGCCTCACGATCGTGACGTCGATTCCCGCCTTGATGGTGTGGCGGTTTGCCGAATGGCTGAGTTCGTCCTGGACTTCCCAGACCGCCTGGTCATTCACCTGCGGGAAATTGCTGTCGATCCCGATCGCTGGAATGTTCAGATCGTTGCCAAATTGGATCCATGGACTATTCGCGAACGCGCCGGATGCGGTCGCCGGAGTCGGCTGGAATCCGAACATGACGCTGGTGCGGGAGACTCGGAGTTCGTTGATCAGGCTGGAAGAAAGCGTGTGCGACCATTCAAACCGTAGAAACTGGGAACTACCTCCTTGCAGGGTTTGAAAATTGGGCAGCGCATCGGGATTTGCGAAATTGTCCGGCGACAAGTTCGAATGGTTGCGCGTAATGCTTCCGGTCAAGGTGTCGTGATCGGTGAAGTGCCAGTCCATCCGGTAATTCCAGTCGTAGGAGTTCCCAGCCGTCCGTACGTTGGTGAACTGAAACGGCCCGATTTCCACGCTGGGGCGGCCGTTACCCAAAGCAGCTAAACACGATGCGCCGGAAACCGCCTGCGCCGAGTTGCAGGCAGCTGGAGAGGAGGTCGTCGCCTGTCCCACCAGCGGTGAGATTGAGGCCAGAAGCAGCGAGATGTTCGGATTCGGCAGGAGCGATTGCAGAGTCGCAACCCCGGCCGCCGTCGGCAAATAGAATCCGGCGGGTCCAGTCACATCCTGGACTTCGCGGTCCCACTGGGCCGTGCCAAATGCAAATAACTTGTCTTTGACGACCGGGCCGCCCACATCGAACCCGAACGTGTTTTCGTTGTCATACGGGTTCTTGTCCACATGCTGAGCAACCGCGACCTCCGAGGGAATCGAAGCGAGCGCGGAGTTTCGATTGATTTCCCAAAGGTCGCCGTGAAACTTGTTCGTTCCGCTCTTATAAATATAGTTGGTAATCGATCCGCCGCCGCGGCCGTACTCGGCGCCATAGGCGTTAGTCAAAATCGAAACTTCCTCGATCGCGCCCCAGTTCGTTGGCTGGTACGCCTGTCCGGCAATTCCCCAGTCGTTGTTATCTTGGCCGTCGATCAGGAAATTGTTGGCGCGCGGGCGCGTCCCGTTCACGGAGAACACCACTCCCTGCGTCAAGTTCGCGGTGTTGACGGCGCCTTGCCCCGCAGGTACGTCATGAACGCCCGGCAGAGTCATAGCCAGTTCCGCGGGATTCAAGCTGGAAAACGGCAACTGAGAGACTTCCTGGTGATTCAGACTTTCCCCGAGCTGTCCGGATTGCGTGTCGATCGTCTGCATGGCCGTAGCCTGCACCTCGATCGTCTGCTGCGCCGCCGCCAACGTCAGCTTGCCGTTAATCGTCGTTGTCAGGGAACCCGTGATGACCACCTGAGTCACGGTCAGCGTCTCGAATCCGCTCGAAGTAATCGTGACCGAGTAAATTCCTGGCTGTAGGCCTTCCATCCGGTAGGTGCCCACCGAGTCCGTGCGCGCCTCGTGAGTCTGTCCATACTGCGGGCTCACTGCGGAAACGGTTGCATTAGGGACAACGGCTCCCGTCGGGTCCACCACTGAGCCGACCAGAGTACCATTACTCGTTTGCGCCCACGCCACTCCGCAGCTCAGCACGATTAGAAGGAGTACCACGGCCCGTGCCACACTCTTTGGCGTCTTCATCTTTCCCCCTGTAATTGGTCTTTCCAGATTCGTCTTACGGGCGCACTTGCATGATGGGGATGGTTCGAGCCCCGCAGGGGACGCGAACTGCCATAGGAAGCAAGGAAGGCCAGATGGAAGAGATCGTGACCCATTTCGCCCTCACGAATGGGATACCAGTAGCCGAGCGGACCTAAAATCAGACCTACCCCGATTTATTGGACATCTTCTTTACATTAGGGGCTAAGCTCTTCCGGGTCAATGCTATAAAACTGACTGTTTCGATCCTGTAAACGGTCTGCCGACGCTGTCCCTGGCAAGAACATGGGCTAATCCGTCGATCTGAAGCTTACTGATTCGTAATTGTGAATGACGCCTGGCAATGAGCTTTGCGCAACTGCTCTGCTATCCGGCTGAAGCGACCAGAGATCCACCGAATCCATGGCCCCGCTCCGGTATGTTGATGACTTAAAAGGATTTTACAGCTTCCAGGGTTATTCTTTCAAGCGGTACATGGTGATGCCGCTCATGAGCTTGGGGAAAAAATCGGTCGACTTTTGCGGCAGCACTTCGCCCCCCATGGCCATCTCAGCCACGGTTTCCACGCTGACCGGGTTCAATAAGAAGGCGATTTGGGCGCGGCCCGAGTCCACATCCTCGATGGCCGCGTCCATTTCGCGCTCGTAGGTGATGTTTTTCTCGGTTTTTACCGCGTCTGGCGTGATGTTCAGGCCGCGCTCGAGGATCAACCGGTGCAGCAGAACTACGTCCAGTTGCCGCTGTGCCGGAGAGACCCCTGGCAAGAGCGCGTCGAGATTTGCCTGCCTCTTCAGAATAAAAATGTAGAACGCCCCGCCTCCGGCATATGCGCCCACCGCACGCTCAGGCTGGCCGAGCAGCAATTCGCGCCGGAAGTTTTCGTAGGCGCGCGCGCGATCCGCCGGTCCGTTGAACGGGAAAGATTTCACGTCAAACGCATCCGCCAGAGCCGCGCGGAATTTCTCAAACGAAAAATTGGCGACGTTGGCGACCACGCGGTGCGTGGGGAGGATGGTCAGTCCTTTGGCGGCCGTGTTGAAGAGCGTCATCATCACTTTTTCGTACGGGGCGTTCCGGTCCGAGCGGCCGGAGCGCGCGCGACACTCATCGCGGAAGGCCAGCGCCGTTTCATAGCGATGATGGCCGTCGGCAATGACCAGTTTTTTGTCGGCCATTTCGCGCTGGATGCTCTCCAGCGTCTTCGCGTCGGTCACCGGCCACAACCGGTGCACCACGTCGTACTCGTCGCGCATTTCCACTTCGGGCCTGGATCGCGTGGCTGCGTCGAGCAGTGCGTCAATGCGCAGGGCGGGATCGCTGTACATCATGAAAAGCTGGCCGGTATGCGTCTGCGTGTGGCGCAATAATTCCAGTCGATCGGCTTTCGGACCGGAAAGGGTCTGTTCATGACGGAAAACCACTCCGGCTGCGTAGTCTTCAATCCTTCCGGCGCCGATAAAGCCTTTCCGAACGCGCCGCTCGCTGGTGCCCGGCACGGTGTACTCCTGAAAATATGCGTAGAACGAAGGCGCGGCGTCCTGCACGATCACTTTCTCGCGAATCCACTGTTCGAGGGTCTTTGCCGCGCGCGTGTAAACATTATCCGCGGCAGTGTCTTCCAGGCGCGATTTTCCTTTCTCGATCGGAATCAAATTGTACGGGCTGGCTGCCGCATATTTTTCCGCCATGGCCGGCGTGATTTTGTCGTACGGCTGCGTCAATGTTTTGGCCGGGTCCACTACTGCCGAGTTGTACCGAAACGCCCGAAACGGAAAAATCTGAGCCATTCGCACTTCCTCCTGTTAGAAAACGACCGCCGCAAAATGTTGACGCGTACGCTTCCAGTTTCAATTTCACAGTGACTTTACCCTGATGAAACGCGAACCCCTATATTACAATTAATATTTCAGTAGGACAGCCACTCTTGGCTGTGATTTTTCGTAGTTGCTAGGTTTCGCGGGATACCGGCCGTCAACACCCGGCAGCCGGCGAAACGAAGCCATCAGGGAAGATCTTATGGGGCATTCCATCGCTCGAGTCACAGACGTACGCGCGCTGATCTTCGATCTGGACGGTACGCTGATCGATTCCAAACTGGACTTGGCGCTGTCGGTCAACGCCACCCTCGCCGAACTGGGCCGCGCTCCGCTGCCCCACGAACAGATTTTCAGCTATGTCGGCCAGGGCGCGCCGGCGCTGATCGCCCGGGCCCTCGGCAGCGACGCTTCCGAGCAGGATTGCCTGTTGGGCCTGGAATTTTTCGTCAAGTATTACTCGGCGCACAAACTGGATAACACCGCGCTGTATCCCGGGGTGCGCGAAACGCTCGACGCGCTGAAGGGAATGCCCATGGCGGTGTACACCAACAAGCCCGTGCGCGTCAGCCGCAGCATCATTCAGGAATTGGGAATCGCCGGACATTTTCGCCACGTGTACGGAGGCAACAGCTTCGAGCGCAAGAAGCCGGACCCGATGGGCGTGCAGTCGATCCTGCGGGAATTCGGTGCGGCCCCCGACCAGGTGATGATCGTCGGGGATTCCGAAGTCGACGTGCAGACCGCGCGCAACTCCGGCACCTGGATTTGCGGCGTGACCTACGGATTCGGCAGCCACCGCTTTGCGGAGTACCCGCCGGACGTGGTCGTGGATAATCTTACCGAACTGCTCCCTTATTTCCTTGAGCCACCGGTGCGCGCGCCGCGCTGATTCACAGGAATAAATTCACAACGCTGGATTCACAATACGGAATGTCGTTCCCGGAAGGGTCACCATGGCAACGCCGCCCAATGTTGCAGGAACTCGACTCGTGGGTAGACTCGTTTCATCCCAGCCGACCGCCACGCCGGCCTTCTGAAAAATTGTCGTCGCCGCTTTTTCCGATTCCTTCAAAGTTTGCGACGCGACTTCGGCGTAGTTCCGAACGTGAATGGTGATCGCCAGCGCTGTTTGCGACGGAGGGTGTGCCGCCGCATGTCCAAGTCCGGCGATCCCGGTTGCCACGCCGACGGCGGCGGTTACTGCCCACCTCAAGATTGCCTTCACGGTGTCCCTCCTTGTTCCTAGGGACATCGGACAGCAACTGAAAATCTGTAGCGCCTTAGAAGAACTTTAGAGGATTGGTCTATTTTAACGGTGGGATCAAGTAGGACAGGCTTCAGCCTGTCTGGTTTTGATTCGCGTCAGGCAAAAACTAAACCAGACGGGCTGAAGCCTGTCCTACCCTTGCTTGCTCATGGTGTTGTTGCAGAATTCTTATTCGCAGGCTGAAGCCCGCGCCACGAAAACCAATCCCAGGTGTGCTTCAATCCTTCCTCAAACTCCACGCGCGCGCGGTAACCGAGAGTTTTTTTGGCCAGGCTGATGTCCGCCTGCGAATCGCGGATGTCTCCCTCACGTGGCGGCGCGTATTTTGCCGTCGCGGGCCGGCCGGAAATCTGGCCCAGCGCCGCGAGCGTTTGATTCAGGGTGTAACGGTTTCCTGTGCCGACGTTTATCGCCAGGCCGGGCGCGGTTTTTGACTCGGCAGCCAGCAGGATCGCCTCGACCACATTCTGCACATAGACGAAGTCGCGCGATTGCTCGCCGTCGCCGTAAATCGTCGGTTCTGTTCCCGCCAGGAGGGCGGCATTGAAGATGGAGAGGACCCCGGAGTAAGGAGAGCCGGGATCCTGCCGCGGGCCGAACACGTTGAAGTAGCGCAGCGCCACGAACTCCAGCCCGTACATCTCCTGGAACAGGCGCCCGTAGGTTTCGCCCACTTGTTTGGAGATGCCGTAGGGCGAGATGGGCGCGAGCGGTGCGTCCTCGCGAATTGGCAAAGTGGACGTTTTTCCGTACACCGCGCACGAGCTTGCGAAGACCACGCGTTTTACCTTGGCGTCGCGCGCGGCGACCAGCACGTTCAGAGTGCCGTCCACGTTGATCCCGTTGGTCTCGATGGGATCCTTCACCGAACGCGGCACCGACGTCTGTGCCGCGAGATGAATCACGCAATCCGTGCCCCGGCACGCGTTGCGGACGGCTTCCAGGTTCGTGATGGTGTCTTTTAGCAGCGGAACTTTCGCATTCACCTGGGCCAGATTCTCCGCCTTGCCCGTGGACAGGTCGTCCAGCACCACCGCGTCCTGGCCGCGGCGCAGGAGTTCATCGACGGTGTGGGAGCCGATAAATCCCGCGCCCCCCGTCACCAGATAACGCATTCGGATTCCTTTCCCATTCCGTTTCGAAACAAGCTGCGATCAGATTTCGTTCCAACGCGGATCACGCCGTGCGCGTTGCGCGCATCTAAACACCTGGCTCAACTCAACTGGTCTCGGGAGCCAATTTTCTGTAACCTGAATCCAGCGTGCCTTTCGGGCGGCTTCGCGGCGTCTACGTTAGCATGCTGGAAAGGACCGGTGCGAACTTCGCCGTATCGCGCACTCTCATTGACCAAGACTCGCTCAATCCTGGCTGGATTTCTTTCCGCTGCGCCTATGCTCGTCGCGCTGGCTGCGGTGTTGGCATTCGGCTCCATCGGCATCGCGCAGCAATCCAAGCCTTCCAAAAAGCATGCCAAGACTCCGCCGGCGCCCGCCGCTCCCGTAGCAATTCCGGTTCCATTTCACTCCGGCGAAAATCTTGAGTATCGCGTGCTCTTTTCCAAATACTCGGTGAATGCCGCGAAGATCGAAACCACCGTGGTCGAGCAGCGCAATTTCTTCGGCCAACCTTCGTGGCATTTTCGTGCCGTCGCGCATACCCAGGACACCACGCGAGCGCTGTTTGCGATCGACGACGAGTTTGACTCGTACACCGCGGTGGCTAATTTATTTTCGCTGCAATACGAAATGTACCTGCACGAACAAGGCAAGGCGCAAACGAATTTGTACCGCATGACGACCGGCAATGATCCGGCGCCGGCCGACGTCACCGCGGTGCGGGTGGCGCCCGGAACGCGCGACGCCATCAGTTTTCTTTACAATGTTCGCGCCGCGGACTGGCAGCGCGCGCCGGAGCTAAAGGCCCCGGTGTTTGACGGCCACCGGTTGTACGACGCAGTTGCCCGCGTCGATACGCCGCAAGGAACAGTCACCGTGCCCGCCGGAAATTTTCCCGCTTTTCGCGTGGCGATTGCTCTCTTCGATCACGGCAAGGAACTGACTGACACGCGGCTGTGGGTATGGATCACCAAGGACGCGGCACACACACCGGTTTTAGTCGAAGCCGAGATTCCGTTTGGCACCGCGCGAATCGAACTGACCCATTTGCCCTGAACGCTCCACCGCAAGCCCTTCCGGGCAGTTCAGCGGCCCCCGCCCGCGGTTCTTGCCGCAGTGACGCCTCCACGCATTCACCAGCGCCGAACAAGAATCGCCGACCAAAATTGGCGTCAAGGATTGAGATGGGATTGCAGGAAGCACCGCCTGCGGATCAGGCCGGGCGCAGATGGAATCAGGGTTTATCCGAGGGCGGCGCCGGCTCGGGCACGACCCAATCTTCGGGCGGAAACGAAATGTGCCAGAAATCGCGGGAAGGTTTCAGAAATTCGAGGCCGACCTGAACTTTGCCTGCGGACGCTGCTCCGAGGCTGGCTACGCGGCACAATTGTTCCTGTTGGGTGGCACGATTTGCGATCAGCAACTGCTGCCCGACTCGAACCTGGCCTGCCAGAACAACCAGCGCTCCGTGCGCGTTGACGACCAGGGTATGCGTTTCCTCGACGAACGAAGACTCCTTCGGACGCTCCACGGTGCGAATGGTTATGGCCAGCGTAATGATCACCCGCTGGCTGCGCCGGCGCGTCGCTTGGGCCGCGCCTTTCACTGGATTCCCTGGGGCCATGACGAGTTATGCTACGGGAGTCCGGGTCGGCGGACAATGGTACCCGCGACCAGCCGGTTCAATCAGTAACGGGTAGGGTACGGTACTCGGAAGTGCTGGTAGGGGCCTGTTAGCGCCCGCCTTCCGGCGGGCACCTTTGGGATCGAAGAGACTGCCCGCCGGAAGGCGGGCGCTACATCAACCGCTCTTCAGACCAGCACGATTTTATTGCGATTGCGCGCGATGCGGCGCGTGGCGTTGCGGGTATCGACCACCAGTTGCGAGGATTCCACAATCATCGGGTAATCGTAGGTCGTGTGGTCGGTGGCAATGAGCACACAGTCGTACGCAGCCAGCGACTTGGCGTCAATCGGGGACGACTTCATGCCCTCAAAATTGTAATGGCGCAGCTTGTGAATCTCCGCGAAGTGCGGGTCGTTATAATCCACCTTGGCGCCGCGCAGGGTCAGCTGTTCGATAATTTTCAATGAGGGCGATTCGCGCAAGTCATCCACGTCTTTTTTGTAAGCCACGCCGAGGACCATGACGCGCGAGCCTTTCAGCGATTTCTGCCGCTCGTTCAGCGCGGACGCCACCGAATCCACCACGTGATACGGCATGGCGGTGTTCACTTCGCCGGCCAGTTCAATAAAACGGGTCGCGAAATCGTACTCGCGCGCTTTCCATGACAAATAGTACGGATCGACGGGAATGCAGTGCCCGCCAAGGCCCGGGCCCGGATAAAACGGCATAAAGCCGAAGGGCTTGGTGGCCGCGGCGTCGATCACTTCCCAGATATCGATGCCCATGCGCATGCCCAGCATCTTCAGCTCGTTGACCAGCGCGATATTCACGCAGCGAAAAATATTCTCGAGCAGCTTGGTCATTTCCGCGGCCTGCGTGGAGCTGACCGGAATGACTTTGGCCACGATCTGCGCGTACAGCGATTGCGCGGCGCGCCCCGACGGGGGATTCACGCCGCCCACCACTTTGGGAATCTGCGCCAGGCCGTATTGCTTGTTGCCGGGATCTTCGCGCTCGGGCGAAAACGCCAGGAAAAAATCCGTGGCGATCTGATCGTTGTCCGGACCGTGGGCCACCGGGCACTTCAGGCCGGATTCCTCGAGCACGGGCAGAACCATCTCTTCCGTCGTTCCCGGATACGTGGTGGACTCCAGCACCACCAGCTGGCCGCGCTGCAGGTGCGGGCGAATGGCCTGCGCAGTGGCCTCCACGAAGGAAAGATCCGGCTCGCGCCGCTGGTCGAGCGGCGTCGGCACGCAGATGAGAATGGCGTCGACTTCGGCCAGCCGGGAAAAATCGGTGGTCGCGCCAAAATGCTTGGACTGCACGAACTGCTGAATTTTATTCTGCGGAATGTGCTGGATGTAGGTCTGGCCGCGGTTCAGTTTGTCGACCTTTACCGGATCGGTATCAAAGCCGGTGACGCGGTGCCCGGCTTCGGCGAATCGCAAGCCCAGCGGGAGTCCCACATATCCACAACCAATAATTCCGACGCGGAGTTGCGCGCCCTTGAAGAATTCCGGTCTGCGATCGGTAGGCATCGAGGTTTATCTTTTCACTCCCGTCGAATTTCGATTTCCGCGAACATCGAGCCGACTATAACAAATTACCTTGCGGGCGCAATACCGGATCGCCGCTGCCGTGTGCCCAGTTGCCAATCATGATCCGGGAAAGCGGACCGCGGCGATTCACTTAAGGGGTAGCGCTTCGTTTTTGGTAACACAGCAGGATCAGATCGGCGCGGCGGCGCACGCCGAACTTGTTCAGCAGGTTGGAAACATGAAATTTTACGGTGCGCTCGGAGATGTTGAGTTTGCTTCCGATTTCCTTGTTAGCCAGATTCTCGAGCAGGGAATTCAGAACTTCCTGTTCGCGGCGGCTGAGGTCCGCGGCGGTGTCCACTTTGAAGCGCCGGCTGTGCGTCCCGGCCAGAACCGAATCGACAAATCCCGAAAGCACCGAGCGCGGCACCCAGAATCCGCCGTTGGAAACCAGCGGCAGCGCGCGCGGCAATTGTTCGCGCGCTTCGCTGTAGCTCAGCAATCCCTTCGCGCCCATTTGCAGCAGCGAATAACTTTCCGCGGAATCGAATTTTTCAGCGACCACGATAATGCGTGCTTCATGATTGGTGTCAAGAATATTGGAGAGCAATGCGCCGGCCGCCGGCTTGGCTACGTGCGCATCGACCACGTACACGGCCGCCTTGGGAATTGGCAGGTGGCGCAAATCCGGTCCGAGGGTCGATTCCAGATGCCGAGAAATCGTTTTGAACTCGGGATTTGCGAGCACCCGCTCGAATTCGCTGAGCACCAACGGGTGCGGCGACAGCAGGCAGACCTGCAATGCATTTTTCTTGGCCGACTTTTTCACAGACTTCGAGACTATCGGAACGGCGAACGAGGAGCAAGACTCCATCCACCCAAAGTTGCGTAGATGCACAACGTTAACCGAATGGATGCGAAGCGGCCTCGGAACGCCCGCCGGACGCCTGTCCCTTGGACCAGGTTTGCCGATAGGGCATAGCCGGCACGGGATTCCAGGGCGTGGACCCCCACCCGGATTACGCTATTGGGAGGCCTCTTCGCTTATGCCCTCCACTCAGAAATCCCGGAGATATACACGCGTATCGCTCCCCAAGGGCACGCCGGTGGCTTGGGAACACGCGGGTAAGCGGAAGGTTTCCTCGGTCCGCGTTCTGGCCCTTGGCGGCCTGTTTATCGCCACAGCTACGCCGCCGCCCAAGGGAGATTTCATTACCCTGGTCTTTGAGGTTCCTGGCGGGAGTGTCCGCGCCCGCGCGCTGGTCTGCGACAGCCAGGCCGGCAAGGGCATGGGTATTGAATTCAAGACCATGGGGCAGGATGCGCGCGCCCGATTGAGCCGGTTGATGAATACCCTGACGAGGGTCTGAAACTCCACGCGCACCCGCCGCAGAACACGGCTTAGCGTTGCGGGAAGACGAACGCTTCAAACATGTCGGCGCGGGCCTTGTGGTCGGAGGAAATGACCTGTAGGAGGTCGGCCACCGAGATCATGCCGCGAAACTGTCCCGCTTCTTCGACCAGCAGGTGAAACACCCCATGCTTTTCCATCAGGCGCAGGCACTCATCGAGCGGGTCCCCCGGATGCACCACCAGCAAGTCGCGGGTCATGACTTCGGAAACGCGCATCCATGCCGGGCACTTGTTTTCCGCCGCCACTTTGTCCGAAATATCGCTTTGCGATACAACTCCGGAGAGCTTACCGGCGGCATTCAGCACGCCCACCGAGCGCACCTTGTGGTCGCGCAGGTACCGCGCGGCTTCGTGCACGGTGGTCTCTTCCGGAATGGAATAAACATCCTGGCGCGATTGAATCAAGTCCAGCACTCGCATGGGCGGACCTCCTGACCGGAGCGGGGCTTCTTGAGCCGAATACTAGGCCCACGGCGGGCCGCACGCAACAGGAATCGCGGGTGTGCTAACATGTGCCGGCGATGAACAAGGTGCGGGTGAACCTGGTCGTCGGCGCACTGCTCGTCTTCCTGATCACCATCGAGATTTTTCAGCCCCGGCGAACGAATCCCACCGCCGAGGCTTCCCGGTCCTTAGCCGCTCATGTAAGTGTTCCGGAGGATGTGCAGTCCTCGCTGATGCGTTCTTGTGGCGACTGCCACTCCAACCAGACTCGATGGCCGTGGTATAGCCACGTCGCGCCGCTTTCGTGGGTCATAACCGACGATGTGAACGAGGGCCGGCGGCACATGAATTTCGAGGACTGGGAGGCGCAGCAGGACCCGAAACACGCCGGCGAGCGGATCCCAGAGATTTGCAAGGAAATCCAGCAAAATGGCATGCCGCCGTTCTCTTATAGACTCGCGCATAGGGAACTGCGATTGAAACCAAATGAGATAGCGTCGATTTGCGCCTGGGCAAAAGCCTTTCGTTCAACTTCAAACTGACCCCTATAACCGACTGACCACGAAAAGAGACCAATTCCCGGAAGCTAGGTCTCCTGTAAGAGAAAACATTTTCCCAGTAGCCTAAGTCCGGAAGTCCGGCGGAGTGAACATATTTCCGGCGGTTGGGCTGATCTGCACTTAAATCGATGAAAAGTAAGATGTTTTCCAGAGTTGCGAGGGGGCTCTTATGAGCAAGATTATGCGCATCTCCCACAGTAGTTTGGTTCGCTGTGTGCATTTGATTAATGGGGTGCATCTTTGCCTTTACCTAAATCTCATCCAGAACCAGGTGATATGGCGACCACAGCGATCTCCAGAGCGGGGTTCGGTGACCGGACGGGCGCGCTGCCCCCGGCCAACCTGATCTTCGGACGTTCCGCTTCCATGCAGAAGGCCAAGCAGAAAATTGACAAGGTAGCTCAATCCGGGGTTCCCATTCTTATTCAAGGTGATAACGGCACTGGAAAGGGTCTGCTCGCCAGTTTTATCCACAACCTTTCTCCTGATCCCGATGCACCCTTTATCAAGGTGAATTGCGCGGCCATTCCGGGAGCGCTCCTCGAAAGCGAGCTGTTCGGTTACGAGAAGGGCGCCTTCACCGGGGCGCACAACGCCAAGCCCGGCCGGGTCGAACTGGCCAACGGCGGGACGCTATTTCTCGACGGCATCGATGAGATTGACATGTCCCTGCAGGCCAAGCTGCTGCAGTTGTTGCAGGACGGCCAGTTCTGCAGAATTGGCGGACAGGAAGACCGGCGCGTTCAAGTCCGAATTATCTGCGCGACGAACCGGCGGCTGGAAACGGAAATTGCGAACGGGCGGTTTCGGCAGGATCTTTTCTACCGCATCAACGTGGTCAGCATTGAGCTGCCTCCGCTGCGCTCGCGCACTGAGGATATTCCTGAATTGGTGGCCTATTTTCTACAGGTTCACCGCTCACGCCATAACATGCAGGCGCGACCTTTGTCTCCCGCCGCGCTTCAATTGCTCTGCAAACATTCCTGGCCCGGCAATATTCGCGAGCTGCAAAATCTGATCGAGCGGTACGTGATCCTGGGCTCGGAGGACGCGATTTCCAGCGAACTTCTGAACTGGGAGCAGACCCACGCCACGCCGGAAATTCAGTTGGACGGCCAGATTCATCTGAAGAAAGTGACCCGCCAGGCCGTGCATGACCTGGAGCGCAAAATCATTTTAAGTGTTCTCGAAGCCAATCGCTGGAACCGCAAACGCACGGCCAGCGCCCTCAAGATCAGCTACCGCGCCCTGCTTTACAAGATCCGCAGGGCCGGCTTGCCCCGCAAACGAGGCATGCATCAAACCATGCATCCAGCGAATGATGAAATCGTTCCCCCGCCGGAAGCGAAGGAATGATTCGTAAGTAAGTCTGCGTAACGTCCAAGGAGAGGCCTGCCTCTGAGGCCGGCTGCCATGGCCTATTGAATTAGCTTCCGAATGGGTATTTGTTGAAAAGCTGAGGAACAGTGTGGAAATCGAGTTCCACCAGTAGCAATTTGAGTTCATCCCGCCAAGAACCCTGAGGGCGCCCCGTTTGATGATCTATCTGCTTTGTTATGTTTACAGTATGGAGATCACTCGCTCCAGGACAGTTGCCGAGGGAAATACTTTTCCACAATGTGGTAACCCACCCATTCCATTACGGGAACCCGGAAGCCTTCAGGGTCCTCGGATTCGTCCTGCTAACCTAAACTTATTAAAGCATTTAACTTAATTATCAACAGATTAAGCGGCCGGGAGCCCTCCGTGGCCCGTACTTTGCTCTAGATCACATAGGCACAGATACGAAGTGTGTGTGTCCTTGGCTCCCGTTCATTTTTTGCAGAATTTCGCAAGGTTTAAGTGTCTTAGAGAAGGGTCGAATGGCAACGCGGGCGGATGAAAATCTTTTATCGGTAGGGATACCGGCGTCGCTATCCAGCGGCGACCAGTATTTCGTTCCGGGCTCCAGCCCCGCGATGCGCGCGCTGGAGCGGACCATTGCCGATATTGCCTCCACTGACATTCCGGTGCTGCTGGTTGGAGAAAGCGGGACTGGGAAGGAAGTTCTGGCGCTGGAAATTCACCGCCGTTCGCGACGCCAGCATGAGCCTTTCGTGAAGTATGGCTGCTCCGGGATGACTGGAGATTTGCTCGCGGCGCGAATGCAGCGCCCGGACCAGGATTCATCGGCGGAAGTCGAAAGCAGCGGGTCGTTGTTTCTGGACGGGATCAATCATCTGGAGGCCAGTGCGCAGGAACGGCTGCTACATCTTCTACCCGACGGAACCGGCCGGCCGGCGCAGGGCTGCCACAGCATGCGGGTGATCTCTTCGACCACGCGCAATCTGGAAGAAGAGATGAAGAACGGGCGATTCCGCGAGGAACTTTATTACCGGATCAACGGAGTCCACCTGCGGTTGCCGCCGCTGCGCGATCGCCGGGAAGACATCCCTGCGCTGCTGGAATTTTTCTTCAAGAAATATACCTCGCTGTTCGAGCGGCCGGAGCCGAAAATCAGCGACTCGACGATGCGTTTGCTGTTGCGCCATTCCTGGCCAGGAAACATCCGCGAGCTGGAAAACGTGGCTCGAAAGATCGTGGCTCTGGCGGATGAACATCTGGCCATACACGATCTGAGCGTCGAGCACGGATCACGGACGGGCGATGGCCAGAGTGAAGCGCCCAAGAACTCCGATCCAGCGAGTCCGCAAGTTCCGTCCGGTTCGTTGAAGGAGGCTGCGCGGGCCGCATCACGGGTGGCTGAGCGCGCCATGATCTTGAACCAACTCGAGCGCACGCACTGGAATCGCAAGAAAGCGGCGCGCGAGCTGCAAATCAGCTACAAAGCGCTGCTCTATAAATTAAAGCAGCTGGGCCTGGACGGTACCGACACTACAGACGAGCAGTAGCACAGTAGAGCAACAAGGAGGTTGTTCATGAAGCAAGCCATTCTTCTTCTCGCCGCGGTCTTCGCGTTCACGAGCGCAGGAAACGCGCAGGCGGCACAAGGAAAGAAAACCGACAAGGATGCTCCGGTCACGTCGGCGCGAAATGCCGCCGGGGATGATACGCGGCCTTCGGTCACTCCCGCGACCACCGATCCGGCCTACATCATCGGGCCGGAAGATGTGATCGACATCAACGTGTGGAAAGAGCCGGACATGACGCGCCTCGTTCCGGTGCGGCCGGACGGGAAAATTTCCCTGCCGCTGATCAACGATGTGCAGGCGGCGGGTTCGACGCCGCAGCAACTGGCCGCGGCCGTGACCGAGAAACTCCGCAAGTTTTTGACCGAGCCGCAGGTCACCGTGATCGTCACGCAGATCAACAGCCAGCGCGTGTTTGTGGTGGGCGAAGTGCTGCGCGCCGGCGCGTTTCCGCTCATCCCGGGGATGACCGTACTGCAGGCGCTGGCCAGCGCCGGCGGTTTTACAACGTTTGCCGACATGAAAAAGATTCACGTGATGCGGCTGGTCGATGGCAAACACGTCGAGCTGCCGTTCAATTACCGGGAAGTCCTGAAGGGTGACAATCCGGACCAGAATATCAAGCTGTTGCCGGGCGACACCGTCGTCGTTCCGTAAGACGTTCTGTAAGAGGTGATGCCATGAGATTGCGAAATACATGCGGGGCCGTCGCACTTGCTCTACTGCTGTGCGGCACCGAGGCGTTTGCGCAGGACCAAAAACAGGACGAGCCGGCCTCGCCGCTCGATCCTAACGCTCCGCTGCAGCCGCTGGATGCCAACCCGGCGCCCGGGTACAACCGCGCGCCGATCGGCGCCGCCCGCGGCGTCAATGGGCCGGATCAAACCCAGCCCTACGATCCCGCGCAGGTAGTGCCCGATCACAATACCCTCGCAGGCGCCGCGCCGTTTACGCTCGGCTCCATGCAGCACAATCGGAATATTCTTGACCCCTCGATCTCGCTCTCACAATTGGGGGAGACCATTCCGAACACCACCGGACAGACCACTCTGGCCGGTATCTCCGTTGCCAGCGGCAGCCTGAATTTCAACCGGGTGTGGAGCGAATACAACTTCGCCGTGCTGTACAACGGCGGTGAAACGTTCAACGAAGGATTCGGCGGAGTCGCTCCGGCTGCCGGAATTACCGCGCCGCACTACCAGTTTCATAACTTGATGATCACGCAGGAAGCCAGTTGGGCCCGGTGGCACATCCTGCTGCGCGATACCTTTGCGGCGTCCCCAGGCGCCACGTTCACCGGCCAGGGCATGGGGGGGCCGGGGCTGGTGGCCCAAAATTCGGCGTTGCTGGGATCGTCGCTCAACGGACTGGGGCAAGCGTTCATTCCCAGTGAGACGGTCAATACCGGGAACGAAATGCGCTATGAGAACTCCGTTCTCGGGCAGGCGGAATATTCCTTCAGCCGGCGGTCGGCGTTCACGTTTGCGGGTTCTTACGGCCTGCTGCACTTCACCGGAACGGGATACGTCAGCAGCAGCATGATCAACGGACAGGCAGGCTACGACTACCTGCTCGATCCGGCCAACTCCATCGCCATTCTGGCCAGCTACGGCAAGATTGACTACACCGGGACGTCGATCGCGACGACCGATTACATGGGAGCTCTGGCCTACGGGAGAAAAATCACCGGCCGCCTGGCGTTCCAGGTGTCTGCCGGACCCCAGCGGATTATTTCCTCGGGCCTCAGCGGAGGAAACTCGCAGCTGTGGTTTGCATCTGTGAACAGCGCGCTCACCTACGAGCGGCGCCGCGGCGGAGTTTCCTTCGGGTACCTGCGCGGATTGACGGAAGGTTCGGGCGTGTTCCAGGGAGCGACCGGAAATACTTTCTCCGGAGGCGCGCACTACCAATTCACGCGTTTCTGGACCATCACTTCCAACGGCGGTTATTCGCTGAATGACAGCTTGCCCGTTGCGGGCACGGCCACCGCGCGGTTCGATAACTGGTTCATCGGCGGAAACCTGGGCCGGCGCGTCGGACTTCACACGCAGCTGAATTTCAATTACGGTTTGACCAAGCAGAATAGCCCCACGCCGTGCCCGGTCGTAAGCTGCGGCATCGCGGGCTACGAACAGACGTTCGGCATGTCCGTAAACTGGCATCTGCGTCCGGCTGGGTTGTAGAATCGATTGGGAGCGAAAGCCGGTTTTTCTCAAGTCTTTGGTGCTTAGGGTCTCCATGAGGATCGTGCATGTATAAGAAGTTTTTCGGGCTCAAAGAGAATCCGTTTAACGTTAATCCGGACCCGCGCTATCTCTACCTGACGCCCAACACTCAGGAAGCGCTGGCCTGCTTGACGTACGGCATTGAGACCCGCAAGGGCTTCATTCTCCTCACCGGGGAAGTAGGGACCGGCAAGACCACGCTCATCAACAAACTGCTGGAGTGGCTGCACAAGGAGCGCGTCTACACGGCTTTCGTCTTCAATCCGCGCCTGAGCGTCTCGCAGTTTTTCGATTTCATGATGGCGGACTTCGGCATTCCGTGCGAATCGCACCAGAAGGGCCAGATGCTGCAGAAGCTGAACCAGTGGCTGCTGGACCGCTACCAAGCGGGCGAGCGCGCCGTGCTGGTGGTGGACGAGGCGCAGAATCTTTCGCCCCAGATGCTCGAGGAAATCCGCCTGCTTACCAATCTCGAGACTTCCACCGAAAAGCTCCTGCAGATCGTTCTCGCCGGGCAGCCGGAACTGGAACAGAAACTCAACCAGCCGCAGTTGCGCCAGCTCCGCCAGCGCATCACGCTGCGCGCCAAGACCCGCCAGCTGACGCTGGAGGAAACGCAGGGCTACATCGAAGAGCGCATGCGCATCGCCGGCGCGGACAATCCCGATATCTTCAGTCCGGAAGCGGTTGCTGCGGTGCATCGCTACGCCCGCGGAATTCCCAGGGTCACGAACCTGCTCTGTGAGCACGCGCTGGTCGGTTCCTTCGCTATCCAGAAGAATCCGGTGCCCGCCGAAATCGTGGAAGAAGTGGCGCGCGATTTCGACCTGCACATCATCGACCCGCTCTCCCGTACGGCCCCGCCGGCGCCTCTGCTACCGGTCACGGCGCCCAATGGCACGAATGGCGACCAGCCGCCGCTAATCGAAACGCTCCTCACGGCTCTGAACACCCTGGTGGATCGCCTCAACCAGGTGGAAGCGCAGGCCCACGCCAATTCCCAGGCGCACGCGCAAAACGACCTGGAAGTCGAATCCGACACCGAACAGAAGACCTGAGTTTCCTGTGGCGCATGCTTTAGCTTGCGCCGTCTCATTCAAGACAACAATCGTCCTTCTAAAACTCAGATGACACTTCTACAGTGGTCGCGGTTTTAGGTTTGAGCTTTGGGTGCCCAATCTTCCGGTTTTTAGAAGGGTGGGGATTTTGACTTACGCCCGTATTCTTCGACAGAGACGGACCCGGGTCACTTCTTGCACTCCGCAAGCTAAAGCATGCGCCACAACGGCCCTCAATCGAATAGATTGAACCGAATGATGCACCACAGGGTCGAAAGGCCGTCGCGCCAGGTGATTTTCTTGCCTTCGGCGTAGGTGCGGCCGGCGTAGGAGATGGAGACCTCGTAGATGCGCCAGTTACCCTTGGAGATCTTGGCGGTGATTTCGGGCTCGAATCCGAAGCGATTGGACTTGAGCTTGATATTCCGCAGGACTTCGCGGCGGAAAACCTTGTAGCACGTCTCCATGTCGGTGAGCTTCAGGTTGGTGAAAACATCGGAGAGCAGGGTGAGGAATTTGTTGCCGGCGTAATGCCAGAAATAGTGTACGCGCTGCGGGCCACCCAGGAACCGCGAGCCATAAACCACGTCGGCTTTTTCCTCGAGAATCGGTTCGAGCAGTTTTCCGTAATCGCGCGGATCGTATTCGAGATCGGCATCCTGCACCAGGACTACGTCGCCGGTGGCGGCCTCGAAACCGCGCCGCAGAGCGGCGCCTTTGCCAGCGTTTTGCGGCTGAAACAGGAAACGGATATTGCCGATGGAGAGACGGGCCTTTCCGTTCTGCACCAGTACCTCGCGCTTGCCTTCCGATTGCGCTTTATCAAAATCCTGCAGCAGGGCGCGCGTTCCGTCGGTGGAGTAGTCATCGATCAGAATGATTTCCTTGTCGATCGGAGAAGCCTGCACCCGCAGCAGCACCTCTTCGATAAAGGCGCGCTCGTTATAGACCGGGATGACGACAGACACCTTCATGGGAATCACGCTGCTCCACCAGACATTTTACGCCGGCCGCCTGCGGCTACCCGGCCGCTCCGTGTCCCGGCGAAAACATGATCGGTTACCCGGGATGGGAACGCAACTGAATCAAACGCCGCGCGCATGGCCGGACCCGATTCTGTTTTGCAGCAATTCACGATCTGCGAGCGCGCGGATAGTATCCCCGAATCGCGTTCCAGCGAATCAAGAGCAATTCAAGGAACATGCGGATGCCGTCGGTGGCGACGTTCACCTTGGTGGCCGCATCGTGCGACCAGCGCACCGGCACCTCGGCGACGCGCAAGCCGTTGCGTTGGGCCAGAAACAGGATTTCCGGGTCAAAACCGAATCGCTCGATGCGCTGCTGCTCAAAAATGATTCGCGTGCGCTCGCGGCGGAACGCCTTGAATCCGCACTGCGTGTCGGAAAATTGAATGCCCATGATCCAGCGCACCATGCGGTTGAAGAAGATGCCGGCCTGCTCGCGAAGCATGGATTGGTGAACCTGAATGAGGCTACGGTCCACGGCGCGCGAGCCGATCGCGGCGTCATAGCCCTGCTCCTGGATGCTCGCCAGCAGTTTGCCGGTTTCGTCGATCGGCGTGGACAAATCCGCATCGGAAAACAACGCGATTTCCCCGCGCGCGTCGAGCATTCCATGACGCACGCTGAATCCTTTTCCGCGGTTTCCGTCGTTGGAGAGAAGGCGCAGCCCGGGATATTTTTCGCGCGCGGCGTTCACAAGTTCGGCGGTGCCGTCGGAAGAGCCGTCATCGACCACGATCACTTCCGCGCGATAGGGACGGCCCCGCAGGTAGGTAAAAATGGAATCGAGCGTTTGCGGCAGGCGCCGTTCCTCGTTGTACGCCGGGATAACGATCGAAAGGTCCAGCGTCGGCGAATTCATTTTTAATGGCGCCGTGGAAACTTTCGCGGCATGCCGAACGCCCCCTGGTGGCGCGATTATATCGTTTGAAAAAGAATTCGTCTATCGAGGTGTAAGTGGTGTGCAAGCAGTGAAACGGGGCACGTTTGCGGCGCGAACCCCGAGCAAAGGCGGTTCGCTAGCAAACTCGCATCTTGATTCGCAGGTGACGGCCCGCCGGAAGTGACTGGAAAATTCTACTGCGTCGGAGATTCCGTGCGAATGATTTCGTAGCGCTCGATGACCGCGGCCACGCCGACACGGCTGGATCCATTTTCGGGATGCTTGTCGACGCGCACCACCTTGCCCATCGCGCGAATGAACACTTCGGAACCGCGAGTCACTTCCGCGGGCAGGGTGAGGGTGATGTCCAACTCCGCCCCTGGGCCCAGGTCCTGATCAATGGTGAAGTAAACACCGCGCGTTGAGATGTCACGCGTCTTTCCATTGCGCGAGGACGATTCTTTTTCAACCGGCACCCGAATGATGACCGGCAAAGACAGGTCATATCGGCGCGCAGTTCGACGCTCCGTCATTATTTTTTCCCCCGGACCCCTAAGTCCTCATCGCGGATAAAGTGCGACACTCCCACCCCGAGTACAAAATACGAGCAATTCATGTTCCAAAGTGGTGTCGCACGCCCTCGGTCCAAGTCGTCGCCCGTCTGCTGGCAAAAAAGAACCGGGGCCCCGATTGCCCCGGTTTAATCCTTTGCGTCCAACAGAATTTAGGACGACCTCGCCCAAACATCGCACTGGCCTTCCGATATTCGGCTTCAGCTCCACCCGTCCGGAAGCATTTCACCGTCGCACAAAGCGTGTTTCGGAAGGAAATTAGTCCGATTTAATACAAGATTCCCGTAAATTTTCCATTCCGGCTCGCCGCCCGAGGCGGTGGCTTTCCGGCAAATTGAGGAAAATCCCTCGCCTTCTATGAGCAATGAGTTGCACGTACTAGTGCAACTAGCTATGCCGCCCGGCCGGAGCAAGGTTGGTCGATTCGGAGCCGCCCTTTGGAGTTTCCTCCGCACTCGCGGCGTCTTTTTTGCTGTTGGCACGCGCCGGACGCCCGGTATCCAGCCCGAACTGGCGGATTTTGTAGAGCAGCGCCTTGTAGCTGATGCCCAGCATCTTGGCGGCGTCCTTGCGGCACCAGTGAGTTTTTTCCAGCGCGTCGGCGATTGCTTCCATTTCGGCTTCGTCCTTCAAGCTGCGCACCAGGGCTTTGAGTCCCTGTTCGCGGGCCGGCGCCGCTTCCTCGCGCGGAGAAATTCTCTGGCGCGTGGCGGACATTTCCAGCAGTTCGCGGAAGCTGCCTTCGTCGTCTTCCAGAATGACGTAGCGCTTGACGAAATTTTCCAGCTCGCGAAGATTTCCCGGCCACGGATAGCGCACCGCCGCTTCAATCAAATGCTGCGACGGAACCATCGGCTCCTTGTTGAACTTCTCGCTGTATTTCTGCAGGAAATGGCGGAACAGCAGCGGAATTTCCGTGGCCCGCTCGCGCAGCGGTGGCACATTGATGGACAGAACATTCAACCGGTAATACAGGTCCTCGCGCAGGCGGCCCGACTTCATGGCTTCCTGGATTTCCACGTTGGTGGCGGCCAGAACGCGCACGTCGACGTCGATCAACTGTCGTCCGCCGAGCCGCGAAAACTGGTGGTCCTGCAGCACGTGCAGGAGTTTGGCCTGCAGGTGCGGGCTCATTTCCGCGATTTCGTCCAGGAAAATCGTGCCCTTGGTGGCCTGTTCAAACTTGCCGGGCTTGGCGCGCACCGCTCCGGTGAATGCGCCCTGCTCGAAGCCGAACAATTCCGATTCGAGAAGCTCGCCGGGCAGCGCGGCGCAATTGACCTTGACGAAGGCTTGATTGCGGCGCGTCGAACGCATGTGAATCATGCGCGCGACCACTTCTTTTCCCACGCCGCTTTCGCCGTAAATGAATACCGGCACGTCGACCGGAGCGATTTGCAGAATCTGCTGGCGGATGCGCACCATCTGCGGGCTGGCGGCGAGGAAGCAGAGGTCTTCCGTGATGGTGTCGCAGTATTCGCGCAGCGCCTTGTTTTCCTGGCGCAGTTGCTGCTTCTGTCGGCACTTCAGCATGGCCACGTCGAGCTCGGCCTTTTCAAACGGCTTGGTCAGATAATCCTGAGCGCCGAGGCGAATGGCTTCGACCACCGTGCCCACTTCGTTGGAGCAGGAAAGCATGACCACATTCAGCGAGCGGTCAATCTGCATCAGCTGTTTCAGCGTTTCCAGCCCGTTCAAATCCGGCATCAGCACATCGAGGATGATGAAGTCCGGACGATCGCCATTCTCAATCTTCTTGATGGCGTCCGGTCCTGAGTTCACCGCTTCGACCTGGTAGCCATCCACCTCCAGCAGCGTGCCCAGATACTTGCGTATGCTGGGCTCGTCGTCCACTACGAGGATTCTTTCCTTGTCAGCCATTTGCCCCACCTTCATCTTCCAGAATGCGCTTAAACGTTATCTATCGGCAGCAGGAACGTGAAAGTACAGCCGCGCCGCGGTTCGCTCTCCACCCAGATCTTGCCGCGGTGCGCCTGCACCAGCCGCTTGGCAATTGCCAGGCCCAATCCCATGCCGGATGACGTGCGGTCCACGCGCACGAAATCCTCAAAAATTTCCTGATGGTGTTCGGAAGCGATGCCCGGACCGGAGTCGGACACGGAAACCTTGATGCAGTTGGGCTGCTGCACTCGCTCGCGGCGGCGGTCCTGGGTCTGCAGTTCTTCAGCCGTGCGGCGTTCCCAGAAATATAGTTCGGCGCGGAAGGTGACGTTTCCGCCGGCCGGCGTGTGCTTCAGCGAGTTATCCAAAAGGTTCGCCACCGTCTGCTGCACTTTCTGGTAATCGAATTTGAAGATGGGAATATTGGAGCTCAGAAGGGTATCGAGCCGCACCTGCTTGCGCACAAACGCTTCGTGCCAGCGCGTGGCCAGCTCGCTCAGGCAATCGCGCAGATCGTTTTCGCGCAGGTGCAGCACCAGCTTGCCGCTTTCCAGCGCCGAGTAGTTCAAGAACATGGACACCAGGCGCACCAGGCGCTCGCAACTGTCCTTGGATTCCTGCAGGATGTCGCGCTGCTTGTCGGTCAGTTTCCCGAGCGAGCCCGACAGCAATAAATCGTAATAGCCTTTGATCACCGCAAGCGGTGTTTTCAACTCATGCGCGGCCGACGCCAGGAACACGGTTTTCTGCCGGTTCACTTCCTGCAGGCGCAGGTAAGCAGCCAGCAGATTACGATAGGTGATCTCCCGCTCCTGCAGAAGCTCCTGCACCGTGTGCTGGGTGGCCACGGTCTGGATCGGAACGGCGCGCTTTTCCACTTCTTCCAGCCGCACCACCAGCCAGTCCGCTTCGGGCAGCCATTGGATTCGCGCGACGGACGCGCCATCGCAGCAATCGAACCGGGAATCGAATTGCTGCTCGCCGCCCTCGATTTGTTTGGTGATAACGCCGGGGCTGACGCGCAGCAGATCCGCAAATAAATTCAAGTCGGGTGTAAATGTGACGCCTTGGGCGGCCAATCGCTGCCTGCCGCGCGCATTGGCTTGCACAATCCTGCCAGACCGGTCCGCGATGAGGATAGGCTGTTCGAGCAAGTCGATAAAGCTGGCGATCACGCTCGCGGGAATGGCGTCGGTGGACGGCAACTCAATGACAGGACCGCGTCTCAACTGGCTCTCCTCGGGACACTTGTCCGCTTCGGCGAAGGCGGAAAATTCCATTTGATTCACTTCGGTTTGTGAGCGGGGAACCAACGGGATACTGTCAAAACCCGCCGCACCTGTCAATGGTAAATGGGTTCTATTTTGCACAATTGTAGAAAACCGATGGCCTCTTTCAGAGAGCGACCTGTGGAAAACAAATTCCCTCGCGGTTTAGGCGGCTGTAAGCATAAGTAAATAAGCATGTTATCCAGTCTCGCTTTTTGAGCGTTGCTGGCAATCCATGTGCTGTTCTATTTAAGGTACTAG
>Ga0209168_10000374_pt1 | contig 46173 bp, 35 predicted proteins | sample Coa_R1_FD_187156 | JGI IMG/M metagenome (GOLD analysis project Ga0209168, IMG submission 187156) | Surface soil microbial communities from Centralia Pennsylvania, which are recovering from an underground coalmine fire - Coalmine... | ecosystem: Environmental > Terrestrial > Soil > Unclassified ...
AAGCACTTTTGCGGTTTCATTCCGGGAAGAAGACTTTTCACCACAGGGGACACAGGGTCGCACAGGGGACTTTGATTACACTTTCGCCCAGAGTTCGGCTCTTGGATCTTCGGGATTCAGTTTTGCCAGTTCTTTGAGGAGTTCCTTGGTGCGCTCGTCGCGGGGCATCGGGACAGTCACCGTGATTTCCACGATTTCGTCGCCTCTCGCGCCTTCTTTTGTGGCCGAGGGCACACCTTTTTCACGCAGTCGCAGCTTCTGACCGGACTGCGTGCCAGGAGGAATCTTCAAGAGTGCGCGGCCGTCGATCGTTGGCACTTCGATCTTCGATCCTAAAGCCGCTTCCGTCGCGCTGACCGGCACCGTCAATGAAATATCGTCGCCATCGCGATGGAAGATCGGGTGATCCCCGGTACGGATGATGGCGTAAAGATCGCCGGGCGCGCCGCCGTGAGCTCCGGCGTTGCCTTTGCCGGGAACGCGGATGCGCTGGCCGTCGCGGGTGCCGGGCTTGATGCGGACTTCGAGGGGCTCGGTATGTGTGACTGTACCTTCCCCGTGGCATGTCGGGCACGTCGTCAGATTCTTCCCGGTGCCGTGACAGCGCGGACATTGAACGTTGAACTTCATGCGCCCGCCGGTTTGTGTGATCTGTCCGGTGCCGTTGCATTCGGGACATTTGCCGGGCGCTTCGAGCGTGCCTTGGCCATGGCAAGTTGAGCAGACATCTTGCCGCGTGATGTTAAGGCGCATGACGCCGCCGCGAATCGCTGTCCAGAAAGGAACGTTGACCTGATATTCGAGGTCGGTGCCGGACTCGGGACCTTCGTCGGCGGAATGTGCGCCTCGCCCTCCACCAAAGATTCCGGAGAAGATGTCGCGGAAACTGCTACTGCCGCCGCTGTCTCCGGCCGTTCCGGTCGTGCGTTGGCCCCGCCCCGCGTTGTTGATGAAATCGGAGAAATCGAAGCCGCCAAAATCGAATGGAACGCCGCCCTGGTTTCCGGGTTGCGGGCCTGCTCCACCCTGAAAACCTCCGGGAAAACCGCCGCCGGATTGGCCGGCACGGGCGTAGGCCTCGGCTGTGGCTGGATCGATATTGTCTGAGTAGAAGCCGACCTGATCATAGATCTTGCGCTTCTTGGGATCGCTGAGGACATCGTTCGCCTCGGAGATCGCTTTGAACTTCTCTTCCGCCGATTTGTCGCCGGGATTGACGTCCGGGTGGTATTTACGGGCGAGCTTGCGGAAGGCTTTACGAATATCGTCGGCGGAAGCGGATTTCTTCACGCCGAGAAGTTCGTAGTAGTCCTTTTTGGTTGCTGTGGCCATTATTATCGTCTTCAGTGCTGGCGAATCGCAAGACGCGGGCAGGAGTGCCCGCGCCACACGTTTAGTTCACGATCTTGCGCCGGTCTTTGTCTTCGACCAGCACGGGCAACTCATCCATGATCGGCGCGTCTATGTACACCGGTACGCGCCGCACTCCGGTGGGAGTCTGCGCAAAGACCAGCCATTGCCTTTCGTCCTCAGAGAGGTCGAGAAAGTAAGTTTCGTTGTTTACCTGAAAGTCCAATTTGCCCCCTGAAAGATCCGGCCACGGATTCACATGGATTATCACGGATCTGTTTTTATCCGTGTCGATCTGTGCCGATCCGTGGCCGCGATTGACTCGCTTACTTCTTGTCTTCGACGTCTACGTACTCGGCGTCGATTACGCCTTCGTCTTTCTTCTGACCGCTTCCACCGTTGGTGCCGGGTTGCGGGCCTGCGCCTGCATCTGGCGTGGGACCTGCGCCCGGGGCTCCGCCTTGCGGCTGAGCGGCTTTGTACATCTGCTCGGCCAGCTTGTGCGAGGCGGTGGTCAGGGTCTCGCGAGCCTTGTCCATTTGCGCCTTGTCGTTGGACTCGAGCGCTTTCTTGGCATCGGCCAGCGCGTTTTCGACGTCGCCACGTTCAGAGCCGGAGATCTTGTCGCCGTGCTCCTTGAGCATCTTCTCGATGTTGTAAACCATCGAGTCGAGCTGGTTCTTGGCTTCGATCGAATCGCGCTGTGCTTTGTCTTCGGCAGAGTGCGCGTCGGCTTCTTTCGCCATGCGCTCGACTTCTTCCTTCGAGAGACCGGAAGACGACGTGATCGTGATCTTCTGATCTTTCTGCGTGGCCGTATCTTTCGCGGTCACGTTCAGGATGCCGTTGGCATCGATGTCGAAGGTGACTTCGATCTGCGGCACACCGCGCGGAGCCGGAGGAATCCCGGTCAGGTGGAACTTGCCGAGAGTGCGGTTCTGCGCCGCCATGGGACGTTCGCCCTGGAGGACGTGAACTTCAACCGAGGTCTGGCTGTCAGCCGCGGTGGAGAAGGTCTCCGTCTTCTTGGTCGGAATCGTGGTGTTGCGCGGAATCATCGGCGTGGAAACGCCGCCCAACGTCTCGATCGAGAGCGTCAGCGGAGTCACGTCGAGCAAGAGCAGGTCTTTCACTTCGCCCTTGAGCACGCCGCCCTGAATGCCTGCGCCGATTGCGACCACTTCGTCGGGGTTGACACCCTTATGGCCTTCGCGTCCGAAGAGCTCTTTCACGAGCTGCTGGATGCGGGGCATGCGAGTCTGTCCGCCGACGAGCACGACCTCGTTGATCTTGCTGGTATCGACGCCTGCGTCTTTCATGCACTGCTTGCACGGTCCGACAGAGCGTTGAATGATGTCTTCGATCATGCCTTCGAGCTTGGCGCGGGTCAGCTTCTTGACCAGGTGCTTGGGCCCGCTGGCATCTGCCGTAATGAAGGGCAGGTTGATCTCGGTCTCCATGGTAGTGGAGAGTTCGATCTTGGCGCGCTCGGCGGCGTCACGCAGACGCTGCAGAGCCATTTCGTTGCCCTTGCCGCGAAGGTCGAGGCCTTCCTCTTTCTTGAATTCGTCGATGAGCCAGTCGACCAGGCGCTGGTCGATGTTGTCGCCGCCGAGGTGAGTATCACCGTTGGTGGCTTTGACCTCGATGACGCCTTCGCCAACTTCGAGGATCGAAATGTCGAACGTGCCGCCGCCGAAATCATAAACGGCGATGGTCTCGTCTTTTCCTTTGTCGAGACCGTAGGCGAGCGCGGCTGCCGTGGGCTCGTTGATAATGCGCTTCACTTCGAGGCCGGCAATCTGTCCGGCGTCTTTAGTGGCCTGGCGCTGCGCGTCGTTGAAGTACGCAGGAACGGTGATGACTGCTTCGGTGACTTTCTCGCCGAGATAGTCTTCCGCGGCCTTCTTCAGCTTCTGCAAAATCAGAGCCGAGATCTGGGGCGGAGTGTATTCCTTTCCCTGCGCCAGAACGGCGACATGATCGCCCGACTGGACGACCTTGTAGGGCACCATCTTGATCTCTTCGGTGACTTCATCGTAGCGACGTCCCATGAAGCGTTTGATCGAGTAGACCGTGTTCTCTGGATTAGTGATTGCCTGACGCTTGGCGACCTGTCCGACGAGCCGTTCCCCGGTCTTGGTGAATCCAACTACCGAGGGCGTAGTACGCCCTCCTTCTTCATTGGCAATGACCTTGGGCTCGCCACCCTCCATTACGGCGACGCAGGAGTTGGTGGTGCCGAGGTCAATTCCGATAATCTTTGCCATAAACATCTCCTCCTAGAACTTGATAAGTCCTTTATCAACAACGTTTACTGGCGTCCAACTGCTTTGTTATCAGCCGGATGATATGGCTTGAGTGAATCGTTGTCAAGTTTTAGATGAGGCTGGCAGGCATAAAGTTGCGGCAAAGCGGTTGAAGCTTTGGAAAATTCCTTGATTGTTAGTTATTGAATAAACTTAGTGTTTACAAGCATTTACGCAAACCATGGCGACGGAATGTCATCTGAAGCTGAACCTTGCTCTCCGGCCCGCCATTGCCGCGGCCGGAGAGGATCCAGGAACAGCTATGCAAGAGGACCGAACCGGACGCTCAGCTCCAAAGCAAAGTCTGCTTGGGCTGAACGCCATCAACTTCTTCCAGGCCGAGATGGTGGGAGTGCTCCTGCCCGTGCTCGGGGTTTTGCTGAGAGAACACGGCTGGCGGTACGACTCAATCGGGATCGCGACCGCTGCTGCGGGGTTGGGAACGCTGGTGATGCAGACTCCCGCGGGAGTTTTATGCGACCGGATCTCGTCGCGCCGGGCATTATTCGCCGCCTGCGCCATTGCCACCGGACTGTGCTTCGCAGGAGTGCCGCTGATCGCCGGCCACGAAAAGACGGTCGATGCCATATTGTTTCTCTCCGGTGCGGTACAGAGCTTTTTCGCGCCTTTGTTGGCGCACTGGCGCTGGCGCTTGTCGGACATGAGTTGCTGAACAAGACGGCTGGAACGAATCAGGGATGGAATCATGCCGGGAACATCGTGGCGGCTGTAGCGGCCATGGGGCTGGTGAAGTGGATGGGAGTGAGTTCAGTTTTCTATTCCGTCGGAGTGTCTTCACTACTGGCGGCGGCTTCAGTGTTCATGATACGGGCGCAGGATCTGGATGAACACATCGCAACTGGGCTTAGCGACAAACAATCGGAGGCGATGGGGTGGAGAGAGTTGCTGAAGAATCGCACAATCCTGGCGGTGTTCGCTGCAATCTTTCTGTTTCATCTGGCAAATGCTCCGATTCTTCCGACCGTTGCGCTCTATGTGAAGAACCTGGGAGGCTCCGACAGCCTGATGACCGCGACGGTTCTCACCGCCCAGATCGTGATGGTTCCGGTCGCGATTTTCGCAGGACGTTATGGCGAGCGTTGGGGACGGAAGCCTGTATTGGCGATTGCCTTCTGGGTACTGCCGCTGAGGATCTTGTCTTATATTCTGGCACGCGATCCCCGAACGATTGTGTGGTTGCAAGCGCTGGATGGTATTGGCGCTGGGATCTACGGCGTGGTGGTCATCAGCCTCGCCGCCGACCTAACCCGAGGACGCGGCAAGTTCAACACACTTGCCGGGCTGTTCGCGACGGCGCTTGCGATCGGCGGAGTCGTAGGCCCGGTGATCAGTGGATTTGTGGTGCAGCACTGGGGATTCAAAACGACGTTTCTCGTGTTTGCGGGATTGGCTTTCGTCGGTGCAGGAATCTTCACGATGTGTGTGCCGGAAACCAGAGCGGAGAATCGCGGGGTAACCGCGTCCCTAACCGCCAGAGAGTCTCCAGCGGCATGAGCTGATTCTCACTTCTCGACGTAAAAGCGCACGAGAGATGAGGGACACCAAAATCTTCTCGCTGGAGAAACCATCACTCGGTATCCAACTTCCAGACGAGGTGTCCGCCGAACGAATGATAGAAGCCCCAAGCCGCGAGTACGATCACGCTGAGTAATGCCAGCCACGAATTGGCGGCATACCATGCCGAAAGATCGCTGGAGAAAGACAGGTTCGCGGTCATGTTAATAGTGAAGATCGCGACGGCGAGGGGGATGAGTCCGAAGCGAAAAACAATCAAGACGGCGATGGCATAAACGAGAATCTCAGTCGGCAACTCAATGCCAACGTGATCCGCACTCAACCCGCGTGGCAGAGCGAAGAGAGCCACGAAAGCGACGGCGGCCAACCAATCTTTTCGTAAGACAACTTTCAGTCCAAACAGCAGGAAGAAAAACTGCAGCGTACCCAGGATAGAGGAAATGACTTGCATCATCCAAGCCCCGAGCGCATGACGGCCGCTTTCCAGATATTCCGCCTGTCCGAGGCCCGGGGAGGCGCCCATGTGCATCAGTGGAATGCTGCGAAGCTGAAAGATGAGGATCCAGACCACGCCCAGCATGATACCGAACAAAATGTCGCGACCGACAAGGGGATCGCGGAATTGTCCTGTAAGCAGGCGGCTCCAGGAGATCATGGTTTGTGGCCAACGCCGGCGGACCCAAGGCTCGAGTGCGAGATAGAGCATCCAAGTGAGTCCGGAGACGAACAGCGACGTGCTGGTCGCGAGAATGAACAATCCAAATGTCTCAATGCCAGTCACCAGGTGGGTACGGCACAACCATAGAAGCATTTCCAGGATGAACATGAGCAGGGCCAGGCGGTAAGCTCCTTCTCGGTCGCCGCGTCCGTGGCGGTAGTTGCGGCGGGCGATATAGACCGCGCCCACCAGGCAGCAGATCAGAAGGCAGACGCCGATAATCTGGGTGACCTTCTTTCCGAGCGTCTGTTCCGGCGCTTTCATGCGCTCGGGTTTGTTCCAGTCGCCAATGGCAGCAAAAAATACCGGCAGTCCCCGGAGAGAGGCAGCCTCCACGCGCAACGGGCGGGTGGTACCCGGCCACACGCCGATCCAGGCCGCTCGCGAATCCGGCTCAGCGAGCGAGTTCCATTGAGGCTCGGCCTGCTGAAATTTTGCTGGGTCGAGGCCGGCTTCAGAAAATAATGAATTCCAGTCGTATGGCTTGGCCGTGGTGATTGAGGTTTCCTTTTGGGGCGGGATTGCCTGGAAGAAAATCAGGCGACCCTGCGGATCGAGCTGAAGATTAATCATGCCCGATAGAGTCGTCGGCGGATCAGATCTAGTAACAATTCCCGGATTGAGGAGCTGATCGCGATACCCCTCAGCAAACATGTAATCCGGACTCTGGCGGTACCAGAAATAGAGAAGCGAAGGCCGACCCGGGAGAATGGCGTCCCAGTTGGGGCGCGGTTTGTCATTCTTCTCGACCGAGTCTTGAAAGTCGGTGTCGTAGTCAAAGCCCCACGCGCTATCGAGAGGGCGCTCGGGATACCCGAGGCGTGCCGTCATCTCACGGGCTTTCTGGGCGAGGACCTCAGGTGTCAGATCGAGTCGCATGCGGTCGAGCCCACTGTAATGGATCCCGAAGAATGTAACTCCTCCCAACGCAAGCAGTACGGCTGCAAAGCAAATGACGGCTACGCGCGGCCGCAGACCAACCGTTTCTCCAGCGGCAGCAACCATCTCGGGAGAAGGGGTTTCTCCGGCAGCAAGAGCGGCAGCAAGCGGATCGCCTCCGGGTAGCGCCGCCGAGATGGCGAGCGCGTTCGGAGGGCGGGACGTCGGGTTCTCTTCAAGGCAGCGGAGAATAACTTTCTCGATGATGGGATCGAGATCTTTTACGACCGAGGACGGACGGCTGGGCGTGTTATCTCCGTTACCGCGCGAAACCCCTGCGGCTTTCTCGGCGAAGGCGCGCTTGCCGGTGAAGATTTCATACAGCACGAGGCCCAGCGCATAGATATCGCTCAGCGTGCTGACTTCTTTTCCGGCGAGTTGTTCGGGTGCCATATAGGCCGGAGTACCGCTGCGGACTTCGGGACCGCGAATGTCATCAGCAATACCGGCAAGTCCGAAGTCGGTGATAACGACCTGCCCGCGGCCATCCAGCATGATGTTGGCGGGTTTTAGATCGCGATGAAGCACACCTTTGTTGTGCGCTGCAGCTAGGCCCGCGCAAAGTTGCCGGGCGATTTCGACCGCTTTGTCTTGCGGGAGGCGGCCGATGCGGCGAAGCAACGATGCGAGGTCTTCGCCATCAACGTATTCCATGGTGAAGAAAGTGGCGCCGTCCACGTCGCCGACGTCATAAACGCGACAGACGTTGGGATGTGAAACGCGGCGGGCGATGCGAACTTCATTTTTGAAGCGCTCAAGCAGCCCTTCGTTGCTGGTGGCTTCGTCGGGAAGGAACTTCATCGCGACGGCTTGTCCGAGAGTGAGGTCATCGGCGCGGTATACCTCGCCCATGCCTCCTTTGCCGAGGAGAGCGATGATGCGATAGCGTCCGGCAAGCAGGCGTCCCGGGAGGAAGCGACCTTCGCTGAGCAAATACTCGGCTACGGCGGAGCTCCGGGAGGACGGTTTTGCGGAAGAAGACGGCGGACGTGGCGGCAAAGGGGACGAGTACGTCGCCGTGGCTTCATAATCCATGGTCGCCATCTCACCTGGGACCGAAGGCGGCTTGGTGCTGGATGCCGGCTTTCCGCAAGCGGAGCAGAAACGGACGTTCGGGGTAGATAGTTCTGTGCCGCAGAAAGAGCAGTAGGCCATGGCAGGAAATTCCCCGTACAGGATAACGCGTTCTTCGGCATTCGGTGATGGGCTTTCGGTGCCCGACTTGGACCTTTGACCTTAGACCTCCGGCATCCGGGCTTCAGGCCTGAGGCCTAAGGTCCGAGGTCTGGTTTGTTACCATCCAATGCAATGACACGCTCGGGCGATTGGTTTCGAAATCCCTTATTCCTTCTCTGCCTGACGGTGGGGCTGCTGGCCTTTGTGGTGCAGTCGGGAGAATTAGGTACTGCCGATACGATGCACCGCCTGCAGACGACACATTGGCTGTGGACCTCGCAGCCACAGGTGTTTCCGAATGAGTATCCGGAGTTCGGGCTGCACGGACGCGACGGGAAAATCTACAGCTGGTATGGAATCGGGCAGTCGTTGCTCATGCTGCCGGCCGATGTCGTGGGGACGTGGATCTCGCACTGGCGGATATTTGCGGACTACGAGGACGACCCCGCGGTGCGCAGTATTGTGGTGAGCTACAGCACGAGCATTCTCGTGAACGTGCTGACGGCGTTGATCGCGTTTCGATTCTTGCGGCAGTTGCGATTTGATGTACGCGAGGCGATTGCGGGGATACTGGCTCTGATGTTCTGCACCACGCACCTGCATTACACGCAGAACATGCAAGAGAATAACTACATCATGCTGCTGACCGTGGTTGGATTTTCTTATCAGTTGGAGTGGCTGCGGAGCGGCAATCGGAAGGCGCTGTTTTGGGGATCGGCGGCCTTGGGACTGAACCTGCTGACACGTGTGACCACAGCCCTCGACCTGATTGCTGCAGGAATCTTTCTATTCGCGGTGCTTTGGTTCGAGCGCCGGCTGACGGTGGGTTTGTGGCAGAGAGTCTTGGCCTACAGCAAGATTGCGCTTCCGATTTATGTCTGCTTTGGGATGGCGGAGCGCCTTTACAGCTACTACCGCTTTGGATCATTTCTGCATAGCTATATCCCAATCTTTGCGCGCGAATCGCGGATGCAGGATCCGAGTCTGCCGCCAAATTTTCCGTGGAGCACTCCGTTTCACGAAGGAGTCCTAGGGGCACTGCTCAAGCCGGAAAAGTCGATCTTCCTGTTCGATCCATTGCTGGTCTTTACGCTGCTTTTGTTTGTGCTGCTGTGGCGCCGGTTGGACCCGGACGTTCGCGCGTACGCACTGACGTCCGTTCTTCTGGTCGTTGGGTACATCGCCTTCTATGCGCGCTATACGTATTGGGCCGGAGATTTTGCGTGGGGCGACCGGTACGTCTCTTCGGTGGTCGAAATGGTGGCGTTGCTGGCGATGCCGCTGCTGCTACGCCACCGCGCACAACTGGGACGCTGGGTGTGGCAACTGGGCATGGTATTCATCGCGGTGAGCCTGGTGATTCAGGTCGCGTCGCTTGCTTTCTGGCTGCCGCTCGAGATTTATCAGATGGAAACCTTTGGGCATCCCACGTTCGTGATCGCGCTCCGATTCAAGAATATCGCGGCATTTGCGCTGGGGAAGATGGAGGCATGGGGACTGAATACGGACGACATGGGATACGACCAGTGGGATTATGTGCACATCACGACCTGGAATTTTCTCCCGTTTTTGCTCCGGCGTGTAGGGGCGGCGCCGCGCCGGGTGGTGGATGTGGCGTTCGCGTTCTGGGGAACCGGGCTCGCTGCACTGATGGGCACTTTGTGGAAGCTCCGACAAACCCTGCGAATCAGCGCGTAGAACGCTTACAGGTCAAAGTTTTACAAGCCCTAGTTTTAGACTGCTCGGTTTCGCGGAGATAGATTTTGGTCAGTCTGTGGCTAGGACTTTTTCAGATCGGTCGACTTCTCAAACCATTCCCGGGCTTCTTCAATGTAAGCGGGAATGTCGCGAGGCTTGACCAGACCATCTCGTCCGTAAACAAAAACCCATTCACCCATCTTTTCGACGTGCCAGTCGCCGGGCCGGAGGATACTGCGATTGCGGCAGAGAGTGTCGGGTGAAACCTTGAATCCGACGATCGTTTGTTCGCTCGCTGTCTTCTCGCTGCCGGGCCGGCTAAGCGACTCGACCAGCATGGTCTTATCAAAGATCATGGTTTCGCGTCCCGCGATCATGCCGGTCATGCAATTTTCGCCGGGGTAGCCAACATCAAAGGTCGTCCCTAGAATGCCGAGTTGGGCGCGCGACATGATGGGCTCGAAGTGAAGATGCAGATGCGAGGCAAGGGCAGCCATGTTCTTCGCACGAGAGGGCGTGAGCCAAAATGCCACACCATACGCCAGAAGAAGAACAATGAGCGCATATCCGATCCAGGACTCAACCCCTCGGATGAGGATTGCCGGAATCACTGGGACGTGCATTCCTTGCACAGCTTATTCGACCGTGACAGATTTCGCCAAGTTCCTCGGCTGATCCACATCGCAACCGCGGCGCACCGCAATGTGATAAGCAAGCAACTGCATGGGAACAATTTCCAGGATCGGAGAAAGTTCCTCGGGGGCTGCCGGAACGTACAGCACGTGGTCCGCGGATTCTTTGATTTCTTCGTCGCCCTCGGTAGCAACGGCGATCACGACTCCCGAGCGCGCCTTCACTTCCTTGAGATTGGAAATAGTCTTTTCGTAGCGCTGGACAGACTCAGGGTTATCGACGTCGCGTGTGGCGATGACAACCACCGGCAGATTCTCGTCGATCAGGGCGTTAGGACCATGCTTCATTTCACCAGCGGGGTAGCCTTCGGCGTGGATATAGGAGATTTCCTTCAGCTTGAGCGCACCCTCGAGGGCAATCGGGTAATGAATGCCTCGTCCGAGAAAAAGAAAATCATGAACTTTCTGATAGCGCTTCGCGAGTTCGTCGCAGGCCGGATCCGAGGCAAGCACAGTTTCGAGTTTGGCGGGAATACGGGTGAGTTCCAGCATGGAGGCGCGCGCCTGCTCGGGCTTCATCACGCCCCGCACCTGCGCGAGATACATGGCAAAAATGTAGAGAGCCGTGAGCTGGGCCGTGAAGGCCTTGGTGGAGGCCACGCCAATCTCCGGACCAGCGTGCGTGTAGATGGTACCGGCAGCTTCGCGGGTAATCATCGATCCGACGACATTGCAGATGGCAAGCGTCTTTGAGCCCTTGGACTTGGCCTCGCGCTGGGCGGCGATCGTATCGGCCGTTTCTCCGGATTGCGAAATCACAAGGGTGATCGCATTTGGGTCAACGATCGGATCGCGATATCGCCATTCGCTGGCATAGTCGACTTCGACTGGCACACGCGCCAGAGACTCGATCATGAATTTGCCGGCTTGTCCGGCGTGCCAACTCGTTCCGCAGGCGATGATATTGATCTTTTGGGCTTCGCGGAACTCGGCTTCGGTAATCTCCATCTGGTCGAGGAAGATGTGTCCGGTGTCCTGCGAGACACGGCCTAACGTGGTTTCGCGAACGGCGCTGGGCTGCTCATAGATTTCCTTGAGCATGAAATGCTTGAAGCCGCCCTTTTCCGCCTGAATGGGATCCCAGGTGACGTGTTGCACCTGACGCACGACGGGCTTGCCGTCGAAGTCGGTAAGTTGCACGCCCCGCGTGGTGACGATGGCCATATCTCCATCGGCGAGAAAAAAAATGTCGCGGGTGTGATGGAGGATGGCCGGGACATCGGAGGCGACGAAATATTCGTCATTGCCCAGACCGATAACGGCCGGAGGGCCATTGCGGGCAGCTACGATCTTGTTGGGCTCGTCAGTCGAGATCACGGCGAGAGCAAACACTCCTGAGATTTGCTTGACCGTTTGTCGGACCGCATCTTCCAGGTGTGGGCGCTTGCCGTTAGAAGGAGTCGAGTATTTCTCCACAAGGTGAGCGATGATTTCAGTGTCGGTCTCAGTGGTGAACTTGTGGCCTTCTTCGATGAGCTTCTTCTTCAGGCTGAGATAGTTTTCGACGATGCCGTTGTGCACGACGACGATCTTGCCGGTACAGTCGCGATGCGGATGAGCGTTTTCTTCGGTGGGGCGTCCGTGAGTGGCCCAGCGGGTGTGGCCGATGCCGTAAGTTCCTTCAAGCGGCTTCTGGCGAATCGCCTCTTCCAGGTTGCGCAGCTTGCCCTCGGCACGCCGGACGTCGAGTCCACCTTGCCCATGATCTCCGACTGCGATACCCGCTGAATCGTATCCGCGGTATTCGAGCCGCCGCAGTCCCTCAATGATGACGGGAACGACACTCTTCTTGCCGACGTAACCGACGATGCCACACATGTGGAAACCTCAAGAGCGTTGTGATTACTCAGCCAGGGAGCAACGGAATTCTTCGATTACCGGGTTGGTCAGGACTTCGCGGGCGATGCGCTCTACTTCCGACTGGGCCTGCTCGCGAGAGAGATTTCCGTTGAGCGTTAGTTCGAAATACTTGCCCTGACGAACGCTCTCCAGCCCTTTGTAGCCCATCTTGGTGAGCGCGCCCTGGATGGTTTTACCTTGGGGGTCGAGCACACTCTTCTTGAGCGAGACGTAAACGTACGCTGTCATAAGAGCACAATTATACGTGACGGTCATTGCGACACCAGCCGCTGCAGAGAACGTTGGACGCGCGTCAGCTATTGAAACGATTTAGCTTCTGCTCGAGATCGGCGAGGGTGTCTTCGAGAAGTTTGCGGTGGCGAGGGTTCTGCGTTTTCTCCAGCTGGTGAACGACGTTTTGACGGGAAAGCCGGAGGTTTTCCTGCTCTCTACGCTGGGCCGCGGCCTCCGGGGTAAGTTTGACTCGGGGTTTGGTCGATTTCTCGGTAGCTTCGGCTTGTTGAGCCTCAACCGACTTGCTTTCCCAACCGCGCGCCATCTGCTGATTATAGTTCCGGTCGGGGCCGGACCGGAGACTCCCTCGTGCCAAGGTCCGGCGAAGGCGTTCTAACGTTACGACCAAATCGTTATTGTGGCTCATCGGGAAGCGATTACGGTTTTCAAGCGGAACATGCCGACTAATCGGCAGTGTGGCCGGGTTCGTGGCAGGTGGGGTTGAGGTGGCGGCTATTCCGGATTCGGAACTCGTTCCATTCAGGGAAGTTGCGGCCCGCTGCATCCAGTGCCGTTTTGGAATCGAGAGTGCAAACTGCTGAGTGTCTTCTGCCTCTGGCCGGCATCTACGATTTCCCTGCCTTTGGAGAAGTAGTTCCCAGAATTGTCTTCTTACGATTTCATAAAGGCTTCCCCCACGCCGTTGAACGGAGTTGTTAATGTTACAAACGAAAAGAGGTCAGGCGCTGGCCAAGGCCCTTCCGAGCCGGATCATTGAGAACTCGGGAAGCTGTTCCAGGACATGGCGCTGTCGGAATCTGGACGGTGTCAGCCACCACAGCGCATACAGAACGCCACTCCCCGCGAACAATAAGTCAGCTGAACCCGCGCGCCAAGCCGAACAGGTCGACTCGCTTTATCTCTTCGCTTGCCATGTTCAGTGGGACCGATACGAGGAACCGACCGCGGGCTGGGAGTTGATTTCAGCGGCACAGAGTTCTGACGGCGAAACACGGGCTCACGCGCGTTCCCTGCTCGCGAACTCGCGGCATTTGGGCGGAATCGGATTGGGTGTCGCCCAGCATTCCCCAACTTCAAGAAGGCGGAGAACGTCCGAGGAGGCTAACGTGAAAGGACCTTATGGATTGGAGATCACCGACAGCTGCGCGGAATGCACGAACCTCCACTCCGGGTCTTTCTGCGATTTCTCCGACTCGGTGCTGCAGTCTTTGGACCAGATAAGCCATAAAACGACGTTGCCATCTGGGGCGATTTTGTTCGTGGAGGGTCAAGCCCCTCGAGGTATGTTCGTGATCTGCTCGGGCCGAGTAAATCTTTCGACCACATCGCGGGAAGGAAAGATTCTGATTCTCAAGACGGCCGGACCCGGTGAGGCTGTGGGACTGAGCGCATCCATTTCCGGAATGGGTTACGAGGCGACCGCCGAAACTTCGACACCCTGTCAGGTGAACTTCGTGGACCGGAAACACTTTCTCGAACTCATGCAGCTGCACAGCGAAGTCGGCGTACACGCTGCGCAGTCCCTGAGCAGGGATTACCGATCGGCCTATCACGATATCCACGATCTGGTGTTGACGCGGTCCTCGTCTGGTAAGTTGGCAAGATTATTGCTATCGCAATGCAGGGAGCTGGAATCCGGCGACGTGGATAATTGCCGGACCACGCCCATGACGCACGAAGAAATGGCGCAGCGCATTGGGGCCTCCCGCGAAACGGTAACCCGGTTGCTGAGCATCCTGAGAAAGAAACGTCTGATCCGTCTCGATGGGCCGACGTTGGTCATTCGGGATCGCAGCGCGTTGGAGGCTTTAGCTGTATAGCCTTCCCCCAGAAGGCGGGGGACGGCGCGGTTTGCTGTCCTCCCGTTTTACCGCCCGCCGGGCACTGCACGGAAAGTCTAAATGTATACAGGCACGTTGATCACTGACTTGTTAGCGATGGCAGAACGCGCCCGGAAACGTCTTTCCGATCGCGCTGATGACGAAGCCGCGGCTTCAGAGTCCGAAGAGCTCCCGCAAGCGCTTGGTCTGAGCGCGGCTCACCGGGATCTCGGTCTGTTTCTTGTCGTCCATCCGCAACTGGTAAGAGCTCTTGAACCACGGCACAACCTCGCGGATCCGATTAATGTTAACCAGGTACGAGCGGTGGGCTCGCCAAAACACATTCGTGTCGAGGCTGTCGAGCAACTCCTCCAATGTCCGGCAGTTCGATTGTCCTTCCATCCCGGTTGCACCCGCAGTCACAACTGTGATCACGCCGTCTTCGATCCACGCATAGCAGATATCTTTCTGGTCCACGAGAAACATACGACCGGCAGCCCGCAGCAAGACTTTTGAGGCGGGCTGTTTCTGCGACTCCAACATGCGAACCAGAGTCTCCAGCTTTTCGGACGGAACTCCATCTGCATCCTGTTGCGCGCGAGCTTTCTGAATCGCTTGCGCTACTCGTTTCTTGTCGAACGGTTTCAACAAATAATCAATGGCATTGACCTCAAACGCCTTGACGGCATATTGATCGAACGCGGTAGCGAAGACGATTTTTGGCAGCGGGACCTTTTTGTCCAACAGCTTCTTGATAACCCCAAAGCCATCCAGTCCAGGCATTTGAACATCGAGGAAGACGAGGTCGGGATTGTGTTCTTTAATGAGATTTATGGCTTCTAACCCGTTCTTGCCTTGGGCGACGACGCTGACATCAACGTCATTTTTCAAGAGGTAGGCGAGCTCGTCGCGGGCGAGTTGCTCATCGTCCACGATTACCGCAGATAAAACCATCGTGACTCCGCAATCCAACAGATTTAACTAACGGAAGTATAGTGTTCAGGTTTTAAGCGCGCAATCAAGACGCCTATACAGCTTTATCGCGAAACAATTTTCGCAACCTTTTCACCTCCCGAACTCATCGACTGGTGTATGATTCGCGACAGGCTGGCTCGATGTCAGGGCATTATGTATCTCAGGCAGTCTGCAGTCGCATTGTTTCTTTCCCTCGCCTTGGGCTTATCGCTGAGTTGTGGTGGAACAGGCACTCATCCGACGGCAGATCTACCAAGCGGACAAGTTCTCTACGTTTTTAGTAGTGGCTCGATCAGTACTTACTCTATCGATCCGGCCTCTCTGGAAGTGACACTTCTAGAGCAACCTGTGGAACTAGTGCCGCCTCCTGCATCGCTGATGCAGTTCGATCCTTCGCCCCACGATCATTTTGTGTATGCCGTGTGGTCCGACGGGCAGAGTGTGCAGCATCTGTCCGTATTCGCAACAGACTCCTACGGCGTGCCGCAACTTCCCGCAATCCAGACGCTGGACGCAGATTCACTCTCGCAGTTCAACCTGCATCCCAACGGACAATTCGCTTACATGTTGCAAGTCGTGCAGAACAATAGCGGGTATTATGCGAAGATCCGTCTGTTCAACGTTAAAGGCGGCAACGGAACTCTAAAGGAAAACACGCAACTGCAAGGCACCTACGGTCCCGCACCATTCTGGCCGGCCCAGCTGTACGGATTCAGCCCGGACGGTACCAAACTGTATGACGCGTCTTCCATACCTACAGGATCGGTTTACCGGCAGCGTTCAATCAACAAGACCAATGGAACGCTGGCTCCGGACAACCAACTTATTACCTTGAATGGAAATGAAGACGTCACGATTGGATCGGTCATTGCCGTACAGCACCAGAACACTGCCGAACCAAGTCAGGCTTATCTCGACATATTTCCCAATGTCCCTAATCCGAAGCGGGCGATTCACTGTACGCCAGCAATGCTTATGTATTGTTCGACTTCGACGAACATTCAACTGGATCACTCGGGGAAGTTTTTGTTCCTGACCGATCCAGCCACGGCAGCGATTCACGTGGTGGGAATGAATCTAGCCAAGAACGAGATCGTCGACACGCACAACTCAATGCCAATGACGTCTCAAACTCCAGGTTATGTTTTCAACCAGGCTGGAAGCATCGTCTATGCGACGCAAATGGATGGGAACATACATTTTTTCCATTTCGATCCCACCTCCGGATCGCTTACCGAAGGTGGCACGCCATTGCCCATTGCGCAGGGCAGCGGCATCTGCCCCGCGCATTACCAGTGATCTCCTAATTATCTAAGCTGCAGAGAATCGCCGCGCTGAGGATTCCCGAATCAAGGTTACTGGTGCGGCATTCCACCCATATTGCCCATGTTCGGCATCTCGAATTTCTTGTAGCCCGCGGGAATTTCGAAGAGGCTGGCCGGCTGCGATCCTTCCTGGATGTTGCGCAGTTCGCCGCTTTTATTGTCCTTGCTTTGCCACTTCACGGGGAAGCGCAGTTTGGGATCGATCCAGAAGTAACCGGTTTCACCCTTGGAATTGGTCCCTTCGTACTTCACGGTGCTGCGTCCGTTGACCGTTTCACTGCCTACCCTGTGGCAACTGCTACCTTTGTTCGCCGCCATCTGCATCCAGTCGGAGCAGGCGTTCTCGACATCACCAGTGCGGAAGAAGTTGTAAGCCAGGCGCTGGTTTGCCATCTGTGCCGGCAATTCCATGTACATGTGCTGTTGATCCATGACTACAGTGGAGGTCTGCGTCGCAAGGTTCATAATCATCGCTCCTCCGCCGTGGGGATCTTTGTTTGCGGATTCGAACCGAACTCTGTCTTTGCCGAAGTAAATCTTGGCCTGGGACGCTTGCCTTTGATCGTCGTAGACTTCTGCGGAAAATTCTGTCTGCGCAAGCGCAACGGTGGCGGCAAGAAGCAGAGTGAGCGCGCTGAATATTCTGACCATCGAGAGCATCATGGAAGCTCCTGAGACTGATGAGTATGCCGCCAACGGTAAGCGGCATTTTTTGACCGGGAGAAAGCATACCAGAATCGGGAATCAGTTCAACTCGACGCCGGTTCGCGTTTCGGGGACGGAGGTTTGGAGAAGCCCTTCTCAATCCATTTTGAGAGGAAGGTGCTGTGATGAGGCTGGAAACCCAGCTTGCGGTAGAGATGCCCGGCGGCGGTGTTTCCGTCGACAACTTCGAGATGGAGGGCGCGCACACCGAGTTCGCGGGCAGCATCTTCGAGGAAGGCCATCGTCTGCTTACCCCAGCCGCGGGCGCGGTAGTCTTCGCGGAGGAAAAATTCGTCAACGAAAGCATCGCGGCCCAGCCATTCGAGGCTGTATCCATAGCAGATCACGATGTAGCCGACGGGAACATTGACGTCGAGGATGAGCCAGGCGCGGCCGAAGTTTGGATCGCGGAGGAGCGGAACTAGAGCAGCGCGGGCTTTCCCGCGATCGAAGCCGTGTCCGTCGAAAGCGTAGTAAGCCTGCATGAATTCGAGGAGCAAGTCGGCATCGGATTCGACGGCGACGCGGAATTGCGGATGGTCCAGCATCGCAGGTTAGACCACGTTTTCCAGGGCAAGGGCCATGCCCATGCCGCCGCTGACGCAGAGCGTGGCAACTCCCTTTTTCGTATTGCGCTTGAGCATCTCGTGCAGAAGTGTGACGGTGATGCGCGTGCCGGTACAGCCGATGGGGTGTCCGAGGGCGATGGCGCCTCCATTGACGTTGAGGCGGTCACGATTGAAGTTCAGGACGCGATCGCAGGCAAGGACTTGAGCGGCGAAGGCCTCGTTGAGTTCGATCAGACCGAATTCGTGGACGCGGAGGTTGTGCTTGTCCGCGAGTTTCTGCAGCGCGGGAACGGGACCGATGCCCATGGTGCGCGGATCGACTCCGGCAGAACTGACTGCGATGATCCGAGCCAGTGGTTTGAGATTGTTCTGCTTCACGAAGTGTTCGCTGGCGATGACCATCGCGGCCGCGCCGTCCGTGATGCCCGAAGAGTTTCCGGCGGAAATGGTTCCGGTCTTCGAAAAGACTGGAGGAAGCTTTGCCAGTTTCTCGATGCTGGCATCGGGGAAGGGGTGCTCGTCGCGCGAAAAGGTGGTGGTTCCCTTTTTGCTTTCGATGGTGACGGGGACGATTTCCGCATCGAGACGTCCGGCTGAGATGGCGCGGGCGGCACGGGTTTGCGACATCAAGGCGAATTCGTCTTGTTCGTCGCGGGTGATCTTGTATTCCTCGGCGAGGAGTTCGGCGGTTTCTCCCATTACCATTTTGGCGAGGGGGCAGAAGAATCCGTCGCGATGCATACCGTCGACGAGTTCCTGATTGCCGAGGCGATATCCCCAACGCGCGCCGTCGAGATAATAAGGAAGGCGCGACATGGACTCGGTGCCGCCGGCGAGGATGCAACTGGAGTCGCCAAGCAGGATCGCCTGGTACGCGAGCGCGATTGATTTCATGCCCGAAGCGCAGGCCTTGTTGACAGTGAATGCGGGGACTTCCTGCGGCACGCCGCTGCGGACGGAAATCTGGCGGGCGGGGTTCGGGCCACCTCCGGCCTGGCGGGCATTGCCGAAGATGGTTTCCTCGATCTGGTCGGGGCGAACTCCGGCGCGGTCGATTGCGGCCTTGGCGGCAACTACACCCATATCGGCTGCGGTTTGAGAGGCGAGCGAGCCTCCGAACTTGCCGATGGGCGTGCGAACTGCCGACAGGATATATACCGCTTGCATCCGAGAACCTCCAAACGGGACAGGATAGCAGGAGAACGGTTCGAAGTTCTCGGATCGTAGTCAGTGATCACCCCATATCCGGCTCAATCTGTGTAAATTAGAAGCTCATGTCTCCGACTGCCGACGCCAGGGCTGGGCGCGCCGCTTTCACCCATCCGGGATTTGTCCTGTTCCAGATTGCCCGCTTTTTGATCGTTGCGGCGGTCGAGATGCAGGCGGTCGCCGTCGGATGGCAGGTCTACGAAATCACCAAGCGGCCGCTCGATCTCGGTTATGTTGGGCTGGCTCAGTTTCTGCCGGCGATTCTTCTCTTCCCTATCTCTGGTCACGCCTCCGATCGATTCGAACGGCGCCATGTGCTCTCGGCTTGTTATGGCGGATATGCCGTATGCTTCGCTTTCTTACTGCTTCTTTCCCGGCGTGCGCCATCGATCGAATTGATCTATGTCGTGCTGGTACTCATCGGCATTGTGCGTTCTTTCAATAGCACGGCCAGCCGCGCGATCTTGCCTCAGTTGGTTCCGACGGAACACTTTCCAAACGCGGTGGCCTGGAATGCCAGCATCTTTCAGGCAGCAACGATCCTAGGACCGTCGTTCGGCGGCATCGTTTATGCCGCATTCCGTGGCCCTGAGGCTGTGTATGCCATTGCGATGGTCACGGCGGTCGGGGCGACGATTTCTTCCTTCCGCATCCGTCCAGAAGTCAAGCCGCGGCCGCGCGAGCCGATGAGCCTGAAAACCGTTTTTGCCGGCCTGCATTACATCTGGAACAAGAAGCTCATTCTTGGTGCCATTTCGCTGGATCTGTTTGCCGTGCTGCTCGGAGGCGCGGTCGCCCTGCTTCCAGTCTACGCACGCGAGATTCTGCACACCGGTCCGTGGGGACTCGGTCTGCTGCGAACGGCTCCCGGAGTAGGCGCGGCAGTGATGGCGGTCGCGCTGGCGCACTGGCCTCTGCGAGGACGATCCGGGCCAACCCTCTTGTGGGCAGTCGCCGGATTCGGAATCTTCACTATTATCTTCGGCCTTTCGCACAGTCTGACACTCTCCTTGATTGCTCTCTTCCTACTTGGAGCCAGCGACATGATCAGTGTGATCATCCGTGCAACGCTCACGCAACTGGCGACTCCCGACGAAATGCGCGGACGCGTGACCGCAGTCGACATGATTTTCATTGGTACCTCGAATGAATTCGGGCAGTTCGAGTCGGGCGTAACGGCGCAGTGGTTTGGGACGGTGCCAGCGGTCGTCCTTGGTGGTGTTGGTACGCTGGTGGTCATCGCGTTATGGGCCTGGTGGTTCCCCGAATTGAGGAATGCCGGGGAACTTCACGCCATCACGGCTGGTGCAGAGAGCACGACGACTGTCGATCCAGCCTGAGAAAATTCACTACTGCGAACCAAAGAAACTCATAGGGAGCCTCTTCTCTGTTTCTCGCTGGCAATGCCGTAGAATGTCGCTTCATTCCGACCACAAAGGCTAGCGCGTGATCGAACGCTACTTCCGTCTCAAGGAAAATCAGACAACTGTTCGTGCAGAATTTCTTGGAGGACTGACGACGTTCATCACCATGGCGTACATCGTCGTGGTGAATCCGCAAATTCTCTCGAAGGCAGGCATGCCGGTGGAGGGCGTGGTCTTCGCCACCTGCGTCGCATCGGCAGCGGCGACGCTCGTCATGGGACTCTACGCGAACTACCCCATCGCGCTGGCGCCCGGTATGTCGCTCAACGCGTATTTCACCTACTCGGTCTGCATGGGGATGCACGTCCCCTGGCAGACAGCGCTCGGCGTCATCTTCTTCTCCGGCGTCTTCTTCCTGATTCTGACGGTGAGCCGCGTGCGCGAGCAGATCGTCAACGGAATTCCGGAATGCCTGAAGCATTCCACCGCCGGCGGCATCGGCATGTTCATCGCATTCGTCGGATTGCGGAATGCGAACTTGGTTGTGGCCAATCCCGCGACCTTCGTGGGTCTCGGCAGCTTCGCGAATCGCGAAGCGCAAATGGCATGCGTGGGGCTCGCCATCATCTTGATCCTGATGACGCGCAAGATCACCGGTGCCATCCTGATCGGAGTGCTGGGGACGACCGTCTTTGGAATTCTGCGCGGAATGTCGAGCTGGCCAGCGACGATCTTTTCTATGCCGCATCCCTCGGCGACCTTCTTAAAGCTCGATTTGCGCGGCGCCTTGCAGCTCGGCTTGCTTGAAATCATCTTTGTCTTCCTGTTCGTCGATCTCTTCGACAATGTTGGAACGCTGGTGGGAGTCTGCGAGCAAGGCGGATTCGTAAAAGACGGCAAAATTCCGCGCGTAGGGCGCGCGCTGATCTCCGATGCGGTGGGAACAATCCTCGGGGCCCTGACGGGAACGTCGACGGTGACGAGCTATATTGAGAGTGCGGCGGGAGTCGCCGCCGGAGCAAAAACCGGATTGAGCAATGTGTTCGTGGCGGCGCTATTTCTGCTGGCAGCGTTCTTTGCGCCCCTGGCCGCGGCGATTCCCGGATACGCCACCGCCCCTGCATTGATCATCGTCGGCGCCCTCATGACTGAATCCATCGGGAGAGTCGACTGGCCCGACTTCACCGAGGCGATTCCTGCATTTGTCACGCTACTCGCCACGCCTCTGACGTTCAGCATCGCGACCGGCCTCAGTCTCGGCCTCATTTCCTACACTTTGGTCAAAGTGGCCGCTGGAAAGTTTCGCGAGATCAGCCCAGTCATCTGGATTCTGACGCTGCTGTTCGTTCTTCGCTACGCGTATCTGGCGGCCGGGTAGGGCTAAGGCACGTTGACGGTTACGGTTGCAGTTGTGCGTCCGTACTGGTTGGTAGCGTAAAGCGTGTAGGTCGTGGTCGCCGTCGGATTCACACTCACGCTGTTTCCGCGCACAGCACCTGCGCCCGGAGACACGATCAAGTAATCCGCGTTACTCATACTCCACGACAACATCACGCTCCCGCCAGACGAAACGTGGGTGGCCGACGCCGCGAAGCTGCCGATCGCAGGCGGAGATCCGGTTGGATAGTTCGAGCCGGTGTAAACAGGATTCATCTGGACGACTTCGAATGCGGAGGCGGGCACAGTCTTCAGGGAGTCGAGATCCGATCCCCAGCGGCTGTCGGAAACGCCAGTCACAAACAGTGAACTGCCGTTGTCGGCCAAGATCAATCCGTAGTGCTGCATCGCCGTCAAGATGACCTGCATCTGCGGAGAGAATCCGGAAATGTTGTAGCTCGACTTCAGGCGCAAGCGCATGCCCATCGGCGGCGCGGTCGGATCGCTGGTATTACCCGCATAGTGCGACGCGGGCGGAGTAAATGCCGCGCTGGTTTGAGGCAGCGTAAAGCGAAAAGCATGCTGTATCTTTCCCGCGACAACTTCGTCGTATCGGACAAGACCAGGGAAGATCGGCAAGCCGGCAGCATCGGCCGAGGTCCACGTATACGGTCGCTGCTCGTTCCCCAGAAGGTCCCACACCGCGGTCGAATCCGCGTTCCAACTTCCGTCGGAGTTCACCGACGAGTTGTACAGCTCGTACAGAAAGCAATTGCCGTTATCGAGCACCAGCACGTGGCGATCGCCAGTGCTGGACGATCCGCCTTCGACCGGCGCGCTCGCGGGAACAGGCATGGGTCCGGGATCGCTCTCGCTGCCATACGCATTGAGGTTGACGTTCACCAGCGATTGCGTGCCGTTCACGACAATATACGGAATGCCGTAGCTCGGATCGGTGCCCCAGTCCGGATGCAGGTTCACGGAACCAACCCAATGGCTGATGATCGAGTTCGAGTTGGGATCAACCGGCGCAGAAGAAATGTCGGTATTCCAGAGGCTATTGCTTGAAAAAGGAAGAAAGCCGTTCAGGCTGGCCGTCTGGCCGGTGGACATCACGTTGCAAGCTAGATTGCTGCCTCCAGTGCCTCCGCCATTTCCGCCAGAGCCAGACCCGCCTGCTCCGCCGCCGTTCGTTGTAGATTTCGAAACTCCAGAGCAAGCCATCAGGCTTGCCAAGAGGACCAGCATGACAAGGGGCGGAACATATTTCGCCGCGGGACAGGGACAACGCATAGTACGGCTATTGTCGCGGACAGGCTTGGTGGGCTAAAGAGGCCAATGGGACATGTCCGGATTCGCAGACCGAATCCGGACGGAATGATCGCGTCTACTTTTCTTTCAACACGGTTTTCGCCGCGCCCATGTTGTCGTACTTGTCGTAGACGCGCACAACGACTACATGCTCCGAAGCCGCGTCTTTCGCGGATTCCAGGGCCGCCTTGAAGTCGTAGTCCTCCACCTTGGAATCCGCAAGTTGGCCGATGGGCTCGACGTATTTCCACTCGCCCGCGTCCACGGAGTATTCGGCGCGCTTGATGTCGGAGAAGCCGTCTTCAGCTCGGAAGTGCACTCGAATTTGCGAGCCCTCAACGGATGCAGAAAGATTCTCAACGCGCGGCGGAGTCGTATCGACCTCAAAGCGCCGGCTCTCGCGCGAGGACGTTAGCGCTTCGCCCGGCGAATGCGACGGAGCATCCGAAGCTACCACCTTAATCGTGTAACCGCCGTCCGGCAGCAGGCTGGCATCGAATGAATAGGCCTTATCGGTGATGTTGTCCTTCAGCAGGAGCCAGCGGGTCTCGCCGTCGCCGCGATAGTAGACGGAGTAGACGAGCTGATCGTCGTTGTCGTCGTGGGCACTCCACTTAACACCAGCGGCGTCGCGGTCGTGCGTGCTCGGCACCGGCGAATCGAAGTGAGTACCGGACGAGCCACTTAAATCGGTGCCCAGATTCAATCCCGTTGATTTCGACAGCGGCTGATAACGCACTCCCGTCTGCACCGATACGTCTTCGATTTCCGGCGCGACGTTGCGTGAGAGGTAGTTCAACGTGATTGAGTCCACGGTCGGTCTCATGCTTCCCGCATGCAGAACAGCCTTCCACTGTGCGTATCTCGCCGCAGGAACGCCCATCTCTGCGCCCTTGTTGAGGTCGACCTTCTTCCATGCGCTCCAATTGCGGTCGGGGTTGTCGACGTTTCCGCTACGGGCAAGCAGGTCGACGTTTCCCGTGCCGCGGAATTCGGCACGTCCCCAGCGCGAAAAGATCTTCGCGTCGAACACGTCGCTTTCGTAGGAACCTTCATTCTCGGGTCCCGGACCCAGCACAAAAACCTTGCCCAGATTACTGGTCGCGGCGTAGAGCGCTCCGCCGGGAGCTTTGGCAAATCCGGTCACCTGTGAAGCAGGAGCCTTCAAGAGGTCCGAGAAGTCATCGGGTCCATTGATGGCAAAAACATGCCCCCGGTTCCCAGTGCCGGCCAGCAATTTGTTTTGCGAATCGAAAGCCAGGGCGTAGACGATATCGTCGTGCGACGACCATATGCGGGTCGGCGAGCCATCTGCCGCGATACGGTAAACATCAGACCCTCCGTTGGCGTTCGTCGACACTGGAAAAGAGCCGATCGGCACAGCCGTGGGAGCCGGCGTCATTGTCACGCCCCCTGTCGGAGGAGTGGGACTTGGATTCGATTGGATGCTCATCAGCATCGACGCTGCAGACGCAATGCCTGATCCCGCACGCTTCTCTCCTACTCCAGCAGCGTAAATGTTGCCGTCGTGGTCGAGAGCGAGCGCTGTGATTTCTTTTTTCGGAGCGCTGTAGAGAACGAATCCTTCGCCCGCCGGAGAGATGCGGTACACAAGCCCGCTGCCATCGGTGCCGGCGATCAGGTTGCCTTGCGCATCCACAGCCAGCGCGCGGATGTGTGTTTCATCGCTCTTGAAGAAAACCGAATGTTCGCCCTTCGGCGTGACTTTGTAGATTTCGCCATGATCGCCGGTAGCGATGTACAGGTTTCCGCTCTTGTCGAGGGCAAGGTCCCAAATATATTTGGTTCCCGGTGCAAAATATTCCGACGAGCTCCACGAGGAATCCATTACAGGCTTCGAGTCCTTCTGCGCGCTGTCCGCAGACTTTTCTTCTGGCTTCTTCTCAGAATTTCCCGGCTTGTGCTCGATCTTGTACACCTTGCCGTCAGGAGCTGTCGCGGCATAGATCACGCCACCGGGGCCGACTCTCAGCGCTTGTACCTGCAGCTCTTGCGGCTGAAAGATGATGCTCGATTTGCCATCGGATGTGATGCGATAAACGCGCGCGGGAGAACCGGTCGCGGCATAGACATTCCCGGAATCATCGGCAGCCACCGCCCAGATATAGGTCGAAGGCGTCGCATACAGCAGTTTGAATGAAGGCGCGAGCTCGAGTCCTCCCGCACTGCGAATCGCAATACCCGTGGCATTCCCCTTGGCCAGGTCCTCGAATTTGGATTGTTCCCATGATCGCGTGCCTTGGGCGGCCGCAGGAAGCGATTGGCTGGAGATGGCAAAAAGAAGCAACAGACCGCTGAAAGCGGCACTTACCCTCAACCTACTGTGCAATGTCATACCTCGATGTAGAATCCGCGGAGACGCCGGCTGGGACTACTCTTCAGAAAGCGGCGAAATATCAGGGTAACACGCACGGAGGGCCCAGTGCGCAGAAGCCCCGTGCGCGTCATCCTGTCCTGCGCCTGGTGCCTCCCGTGATATCGTAGGTTTTCATGCATTCCGCGCGTCAGAAGTTGCTTACCACGCTGGCTCATAAATCATTCCGTCTGGGAGAGTTTAAGCTCTCTTCCGGCGGCACCAGCGACTATTACATCGATTGCCGCACCACCACCCTCGATGCCAAAGGTTCGCACCTTACCGGAGAAGTCTTCCTGGAAGAGATTCGCCAACGCGGCTGGAAGCCGCAGGCAATCGGTGGACTTACCATGGGCGCAGATCCGATCGTCGTGGCGGTGGCCGTGGTCAGCGGTGAGTTGAATGGATTTCTGGTGCGCAAGGCGGAGAAGCAGCACGGCACCGGACAGCGCATTGAAGGCTTCCGTGAAAAAGGTGCGCGCGTCGTCATCGTCGATGACGTCTGCACAACTGGAGCTTCCACCGTCCAGGCAATCGAGGCCGCGCGTGAATTCGGATTCGAAATCGTTGGCGTCATGTGCCTGGTCGAGCGCGAAGAGGCGAATGGACGTCCGAATGTGGAGAAGGCTGCAGCCCCTGCGCCCTTCATCTCGATTTTCACCGCGATGGATGTGCGAAAAGAACACGTGATGCAGAATGACGATACGGAGCCCAGCCTCTTTGCGGTTTCTGCTGCCTGCGAGATTTGCGGTCGTCCAGCCGTCACCAACAATCCCAGGGCTCGCTGCGAGGCGCACAAGGGCTGAACAACATCTACTCATTTGAGCATTTAATCATTTAATCAATGTACGTGCGCTGGGCTTTATTGACTAAATGACTGAATGATTCAATGATTAAATTCCGATGATTCAAACTCTCGAATGGACTGACAAAGGTGTGCGCTTCATCGATCAGACGAAGCTGCCCACCGAAGAAGTGTATGTGACCTGCAAGACGCATGAGCAGGTTGCCGACGTGATCCGCAACATGGTGGTGCGCGGAGCGCCGGCCATCGGAGTTGCCGCGGCCATGGGCATTGCGCTCGGCGTGAATAACTCCAAGGCCGAAACCAACGGCGACCTCAAGCGAGACTTCGATGCTATCTGCGATCTGATCGGCAAGACGCGACCCACTGCCGTGAATCTTTTCTGGGCGATCCGCCGCATGCAGGAAAAGCTGGAACGCATCCGCATTCGTCCGATTCCCCAGATCAAACGGGACTTGATCGAAGAGGCGCAGCGCATGCATGCCGAAGACATCGCCGCCAACCAGTCCATGGGACGCCACGGCGCAACCCTAATGCCGAGCGAAGGCGGAGTGCTCACGCATTGCAATGCCGGAGCGCTGGCGACCGCCGGTTACGGCACGGCTCTGGGCGTGATTCGAGCCGCGGTCGAGCAGGGCAAAAAGATTCATGTCTATGCCGACGAAACGCGGCCCTTCCTGCAAGGATCGCGCCTGACTGCGTGGGAGTTGATGAAGGACGGCATTCCAACGACCGTCATCTCCGACAACATGGCTGGCGCAATGATGAAACAGGGCAAGATTGGCGCTATCGTGGTGGGTGCTGACCGCATCGCAGCGAACGGCGACGTTGCCAACAAGATCGGCACGTACACGGTCGCGATTCTGGCGAAAGAACATAACATCCCTTTCTACGTGGCAGCCCCTATTTCAACCGTGGACTTAGCGTGTTCTGACGGTAGTCAGATTCCCATCGAGCAGAGAAACAGCAAGGAAGTCACCCACATTGCCGGCAAGCAGATGGTCCCAGATGGCGTCGAGGTCGAGAATCCCGCGTTCGACGTGACACCCGCAAAGTACGTAGCCGCGATCATCACGGAAAAAGGCCTGGCTCGAGCGCCCTACGAGGAATCGCTGCGGCGGGTGGCGGGGCAAGAGACGGAAGTCCACCGCTAGGTTGAAGTGAGACTCGTATCAGGGGCGCGCATCATGCGTGTCGTTCAAGGCGGTGAAATCAATTTCCCTTTCAGCGCTGGTTGTTGGATCTTTCGATTTACATCAACGGCGGGCCGGATTTCTATCCAAACGGTTCGCCTTCGTAAACGCCCCCACTTCGTAAAGAGATGTAAAACACAAAAATCCAGCAGGATCGCCGCTACTTATTTCCCGTACTTGGGTTACATTCAGCGATAACAATCGCGTGGTAATCTGAGCACAGAGAAGTTTCCCGTCTGCGCCCAAAATCTCCAGGGGGATGTCATGTCGTTACGCAATCGCATGGTTCTGTCCGCCATTCTTTCAGCCGCAGCTGTGATGGCTGGCTGCGGAGGAAATGGGACAAGTCTCACTCGGCCCACTCCTCCTCCATCCGGAGGATTCAGCCCCGGTGACCTTACCGGAACCTATGTCTTCTCAGTTTCGGGCACCGACAATACACAATTGGCGGCATCTTTCGCGATGGTCGGAACCTTCACTGCAAATGGTGGTGGCGGAATCACGGGAGGAGTGCTTGACCTGAATGACGCGGGATTTGCCGCATCCTCCATTTCCCCAATTGCGAACGCATCGATCAGCGGCGGTTCGTACATTCTCGGAGTCGACGGGCGCGGACAAATCAAGCTCAATACGGGCAACAATACGCCATTTAACTCTCCAATCATTCTGGATTTCGTGCTGCAAGACAGCAGCCACGGGTTCGTCACCGAGTTCGACGGCAATGCTAGCGGCAGCGGCTCGCTGGATTTGCAAGCTTCCAGCGCGACGCCAACCGGCTCGTATGCCTTCCTCTTCTCGGGAGCTTATGGCTCATCTGGCTCTGGACTGACCACCGTTGGAAACTTCGCCTTGAGCGCCTCAACGATGACCGGTCTTGAGGATTTCAACTCATCAGGCGTCCCCGTGGCTGATAGTTTGGCTGGCACTTTTGCCTTGGGGCCGTCCGCCACCCCAGCTACCCAGATAACGGCTACCGGTGGCGCGACTTACGCGATCACGTATGACGTCTTCGCCGTCGACGCCACACATCTGAAGTTTATTGAGATGGACGCAAACGGCACTCTCTCGGGGGACGCGTTCTCTCAAACGAGCACAACCATGCCAACCGGCACACTGGCATTCACATTGATCGGGGGAACGTCGCAGGTTGTGACCACAGCCGGTGGCTTCATGGTCACAGACAGCAGCGGAAACATTACTAACGCATCGAGCGAGGATTTCGTCAATAGCAGCGGCACCGCGTCCACCTCGCCTGTCACATTCAGCGGACTTTACACCCCGAGCGGAACCGGCCGATATACATTGAATACTCTCACGGGTTTTCAGGGAGCTACTGATTTTGCCGCCTACCCATCCAGCGGCGGCATCCTGCTCTTGGAAATCGATAACGCCGGAGTCATGGCAGGCGCTGCCTATCCGCAAACCTCCACCGCCGTGCCGGATCCATCGCAGGGCTACGGATTAAATCTCTCGGGTACCAATCTAGGGGCATCGACGGGACAGTCTGCCGAAGTGGATGACATCGCCGAATTCGCAACTGCCGCCAGCGGGCTGACTCTCACCGGCATCATTGATGAAAACTTTGCTCCCGGTTCACAGCCTATCTACGCCCTCGCACTGAGCGGCAATTACATCGCGCCCGACACAAATGGCCGTGGTCAACTCGGGGCCAGCGCAGGAAATAATTCAAACAGCACCCTCAACGGCGGATTCACCCTTAACTACTACACGGTCGACGGCACCACGTTCCCGTTTATCGAAGTGGATGGTGGACAGATCGCGGCCGGCGCATTCGTGAAGCAGAGTTCGACAACGTCATCATCTGCGGCAACCAGGTCGCATTTACTTGTTCTGCCGCCGGTGGTCCGCCCGCATACCGCTCGTAAGCAGAATTAACCTCAGTCAGCTGTTTAAAGGGCGCGCCGAAAGCCGCGCCCTTTCTTGTTTTTGCAGGCTTGCAAGAGGCCGGGCGAGACTTGCCGTGAGCGAAGTCGTTATTGTGTAGAGGGACAGCGTCGTCCGCCCCGAGTCGCGAAGCGACGAGTTCAAGTCCTCAACTTGCCGACTCGACTGCGGCCCGCGCCATGCGATCCACTTTCACTTTTGCAATCACCCACGCCACCACTCGATAGAGCAGCAGCAGGCCCAGCACAAAGGCGTATTCCAGCGGCTTTTTCAGATCCGCCTTCACCAGCCATATGTAGTGAATCACTCCCGCGGCGGCGCTGAAATAGATCAGGCGATGAAGCACCTGCCAACGCTTGCCCAGCTTTCGGATCGACCACTTCGTCGAGGTCAGCGCCAAAGGGATCATCAGCGTGAACGCAGTCATTCCGGCGGTAATAAATTTGCGCTTCGCAATGTCGTGCAGCATCTCATGCACATCGAAGAACTTATCGAGCCACACATAGGTCATCAGGTGCAGACATCCGTAGAAGAACGCGAACAGCCCGAGCATCCGGCGATAGCTGATGAGCCAGTACTGACGCGTGATTTTCCGCAGCGGCGTCACCGCGAGCGTGACCAACAGAAAGGTCAGCGTCCAGTCGCCGGTGGAGTGCGTGATGAACTCAATCGGATTCGCACCCAGCCCGGCGTGCATACCGAGCCAGACAAGCCTCCCCAGTGGAATCAGGGCAGCGAGAAAAACGATCGGTTTGAGATATCGAAGCATTGCATGCCGAACGTCAGACCTCTGCACTTAGACCGTAGCGTCGCGAAGACAAGGTCCAAGGCCCAAGGTCTCAGGTCCGTTTTCAGAACTCTTTCTTCAAATCCATTCCGCTGTACATGCTGGCCACCTGATCGCCGTAGCCGTTGAACATGAGCGTCGGCCGCTTCGAGAATTCTCCCAGCCGGCGTTCTCTGGCTTGGCTCCAGCGCGGATGGTCCACGTTCGGATTCACATTCGCATAAAAGCCGTACTCCTGCGGAGCGGAAACGTTCCAGCTATTCATTGGCTGCTTGTCGGTGAACCGGATGCGCACGATCGCCTTCGCGCTCTTGAACCCGTATTTCCATGGAATCACGACGCGCAGAGGAGCGCCATCCTGATTGGGCAAATCTTCTCCATACATCCCGAAGCAGAGCAAAGTGAGCGGATTCATCGCCTCGTCCATGCGCAACCCTTCTACATATGGCCACTGCAGCACTGGACGGCGCTGCCCCGGCATCTGCGTCAGGTCCATGAGCGTAGTGAATTCAACAAACTTGGCCTTGCTCGTTGGATTCACCCGCTTGATCAGTTCGCTCAGCGAGAATCCCACCCAGGGCACTACGATCGACCATCCTTCAACACAGCGATGTCGATAAATGCGCTCTTCGGGAGAGGCCATCTTGATGATTGTGTCGACGTCGAGCTCCTGCTTCTTTTCTACGGCTCCGTCGATCTTGACCTTCCAAGGGCGCGTGCGGAAATTCTTGGCCAGTTCGGCTGGTTCATCCTTCTCGGTCGAGAACTCGTAGTAATTGTTGTAGTGCGTCACATCTTTAAACGGAGTGATTGTCTCGGTCGTGCTAAAGGAGCTCTTTTTGATACCGTCAATCTTGTTACCCGCCAAAGCCGATTTCGACGGCGAAGCCAATTCCCTGGCCCTCATTCCCACGGCCGCAACTGCTCCGGCCAGCGCCGCCTGCGCCAGAAACTTGCGCCGATTCAAGTACAAGCTCTTGGGAGTAATCTCCGAAGAACGAATTTCATCTGCCTTCTTCATCAGCATAGGCACCCCATTCTGAGTACGCGCGTCCGGGTCAAGCGGATTGCCCGCGAGCCGCTTCTATTCTTTACCAAATACGACGCATAGAACGAGGAAAAGTTGCATGCACTTACATGCGAATTTTCATGCGACGAGAATGAAGATCTCGCCTCTACTGGCCAGTAGCGGGAACTTATCCCAACACTTCCCTGACTTTGCGGGAAAGACTCTGCAGCGTGAAAGGCTTTTGCAGGAACGCGGTGCCGCTCTCGATAGAGCCGTCGCTGACGATCGCGTCTTCGGTGTATCCGGAAAGATATAGTACCTTTGCATCTGCACGGCTTTGGGCCAGTTGCTTGACCATCTCGCGGCCACCCATGCCAGGCATGACAACATCTGTGATCACCAGGTCGAGCTTTCCCTTGTGCCGCACGGCAGCGGCTATTCCCGATTCGCCATTCTCAGCCTCGATCACCTGATAACCCTTATTGACCAAGGTATCGCGCACCAGTTGCCGGACCGACTCTTCATCTTCTACCAGCAAGATTGTCTCGATGCCGCCCAATGCCGTGTCCGGCACGGAAACGGCCTGCTGTTCCGCAGCTGCTTGAGTCAGAGGCAAATAGATCTGGAAGGTTGTACCGCGTCCCAATTCGCTCTGCACCATCACGTAGCCGCCAGTCTGCTTCACGATTCCGTACACCGTCGAGAGACCGAGTCCGGTACCTTTTCCTTTTTCTTTGGTCGTAAAAAAGGGTTCGAAGATCCGCGACTGCGTCTCGCGGTCCATGCCCATTCCCGTGTCGCTCACCGACAGCAGGACGTAGTGGCCCGGATGAATAAACTGCTGACCACCGCGGTGACGCTCATCCACGACGACAGTCTGCGTTTGAATGGTAAGCTTTCCGCCTTGTGGCATCGCGTCTTTTGCATTGACGACCAGGTTCATCAGGACCTGTTCGAGTTGTCCGGCATCGGCGCGGGTATGAGCGGCCTCGGGACTCCGAACGGTGCTTAGTTCAACGTTCTCGCCGATCAGAGGACGCAGCAATCGCTCCATGTCTTCCACGATGGCATTGACGTCGACCACTTTCAGTTCGAGCAGTTGTTTGCGACTGAATGCCAGCAACTGGCGCGTCAGCGTGGTGGCGCGGTCCGCGGCAAGTTGAATCGCGCGTCCTTTTTCGTGCAGCGGATGCTCGACATTGAGCCCGGCCAGAATCACTTCGGCATACCCGCTGATAACCATCAGAAGATTATTGAAATCGTGCGCTACGCCGCCTGCGAGGCGTCCCACCGCCTCCATCTTCTGCGCCTGCCGGAATTGATCCTCCAGCGCGCGCCGGTCCGTCACGTCCTCGGCAATCGCTTCCAGGACATCGGCTGGTTCATCGGCACTGCTGACGGCTCGCCCGCTGATTCGCACTGTAATGGTACGGCCATCTTTGCGCCGCCACTTCACTTCGAATCCGTCGAGCCGGCCCGTGCGGCGAAACTCTTTAATGAGGCGAACGTGCTCTTCTGGCTGCGCGAATACATCTTTCTCCGGATCGAGCAACAGCACATCCTCCGGCGAAGAGTATCCGAGCATCGCAATCAGCGCCGTATTCACGTCTAGGAACCGTCCCTCAAGACTCGACCGGTAAATGCCGTACACCGAACTCTGCACCAGCGAGCGGTAACGCGCCTCGGAGCGCCGCAACGCCTGCTCGTTTCTCTTGATCTCAACGGCGCTGGCCAACTGTCGCGCCACGAAAGTCAGGATCTCTTTGTCCCGCTCACCATAGCGGATGTTCTTGGAATAAGTCTGCACCACCAAAGCGCCGAAAGTGTGACTGTTCACCTTCAGCGGAACGCCCATCCAGTCGAGCGATCGCGAACCGTTGCGCGCCACTTCTCCGCGATCTTCCATCGCCTGCAACACTTCTGGAGTGGCCAGCAGAGGCTCGCCGCTACGAATCAGAAAGTCCGTCAGCCCGCGCCCCAATTTTTTGGATGGCGGCGCCGTGTCTTGCTCGTCCACAAAGTACGGGAACGTCAGCATATCGCTCGCCGGATCGTAGAGGGCAATGTAAAAATTCTTGGCATGCATCAGCTCATCGACGATGCTGTGTACGGCCGTGAAGAATTGCTGCAGGTCATGCGCGCTACTGCTTTTTTCCGCGACACGGTACAACGCGGAGCTCAGTGCCTCCACGCGTCTGCGATCGGAGATGTCGTGATATCCGGCATAGAAGCCGTTGACCTTTCCATCCAGCATCAGCGGAGCGCACGAGACTGACACATCGACGAGGCTTCCATCCTTCCGTCGCCGCTTGGTCTCGAGCGTAATGCGTTCGCCCCGCGCCAGTGATTCCGTCACCCAGTTCGATTCGGCCAGGCGTTCCGGAGGCACGACCAAGGCTTCGAGGTCCTGACCGACGATTTCGGAAGTCGTATAGCCGAACATCTGGCTGAACTTTTGGTTTGCCCATAGCACCTGATGACTGCTATCGGCGACGCTCAGGCCGTCAGGGTGCGCCTGGAACATCTGATCGAAGAACTGCAGCCGAACTCCCGACGCGTTCTCCTTCGGTTTGACTTCGGATAATGGCTCTACCGGGCAGGACTTCTCAGCGCACGCGTTCTCTGTACTCGATCCATTGGTTGGATGATGTGGAGCGATGAAATCAGGTGGAGCTCCGCTGTCCAGCGCCTTCTTCAGACGGCTGGCGCGAGCCAGATCTCCTGGGCCCGAACCTGATTGGGTGACACGTCCACCCATCCGCGAATCCCCCCTCCGAATACGCAGTGCATAAGCATCGTAGAGCCTGGGTCACAGACGAAAAAGTTACGGGGGTAATCCGGAAATTCCGGTTTTTGAACGACTTTCAAAAGGTTTTCTAACACGAGTACCCGTTACTTTAGTGAGGCATGTGTCTGGTCCTCACTCGTGGACCATGCCACAATTACCCTAATCTCACGCACATTACAAAATTGAAAACCTCCAGCGAGTGTAGCCCGGTGCGGGGGAAATACTTGGCGCGGAGAAATTAGAATGAAGCTTCATGGGGCGTGGTCCGTTCGCAATGGTTTGCGAACAATGCTGCTCTTGGCTGTAATTTTGGTAATTGCGGTTTCTTCTTTGCCCGCCGAAACTCCCGGCGTTTCCGATAACAGCATCTTGATTGGCTCGTGCTCGGCATTGGACGGCCCTGCCCACTTCTTGGGCCGCCAGACCGTGCTCGGCGCATCGGCCTATCTCCACATGATCAACGACGAAGGTGGGGTCTTCGGCCGTAAGGTTCAACTGCAGGCTTTCGATGACGGTTACGATCCTGACAAGGCACCGGCGTGTTTCAAGCGCATGACCAAAGAAGGAGTCTTCGCTCTGGGATTCTTCGTCGGCACTCCTACTGCCAAGGTTTACGTTCCCTTGGCGCAGCAGGACAAGATCCCGGTCGTAGGTCTGTTCACCGGCGCGCAAATGCTGTACGAGCCCCTGAAGCACGAAATCATCAATGTCCGTGCTTCGTATTATGACGAGACTCGGGAGCAGGTCGACAAACTCTGGGAGGCGAACGTCCGCAAGATCGCGGTCATTTACCAGGACGACCCTTTCGGCAAGGCCGTGCTCGACGGCGTCAAACTCGCTCTGCAAAAACACGGCGCAACTCCGGCCGGCCTCGGCACGTTTACGCGCAATAGCACGGACATCATGGAAGGTCTCCGGGAGGTCATGGCCGCGCATCCGCAGGCTGTGGTCATCGCCGGACCCTACGCTCCTGCGGCTGCGATTGTGAAGCAGGCACATATGGACGGCTGGCGACCGCAGTTTCTCACCGTTTCCTTCGTAGGGACTGAAGAATTCATCAAGGAGGCAGGGTCGGACGCGGAAGGCACGATCATCACGCAAACGATGCCGCCCTACGACCGTCTCGAGTACCCAACAGTCGCAAAGTACCGGGAATGCCTTGCTAGGTATTCACCGGGCGAGGCTCCAACGTTTGTGAGTCTGGAAGGCTTCGTCGATGCCATGGTTCTGGTCGAAGGGCTGAAGCGGGCAGGCAAAGATATCACGCGAGAAAAATTTATCGCCGCAATCGAATCGATTCACGAGATGGATGCGGGATTGGGCCCGCGCTTGATCCTGAATTACAGCGCGTCAGACCATAAGGGATTCGACAACGTCTATCCAACCATTGTGAGAAACGGTCAGCCAGCGCTGCTCACCGACTGGGTAGGCCTGGGAAAGTAAAACGATCTAGCTTGCTGGAGATCTGGTTTCCAGAGTTCGAGGTGCGGCAACGGCAGCGCCCAGTTTTCTAGCCCAGCTTCGTCAGGGCATCGCTTCAGCGATGCCGCAATAGTGCAGAAATAAACTTCTCCTTCACGCGTTGCCGTTATCGAAAGTAACTGGGCGCGGCTTTCCTTCTTACAATAGAACCCTGTCGCAGGGAAAAAGTTGTTGTGTCGTCTTATCCACGTTCGCTTCATCTTCGTTCAGATTTCTTGATCTCTCTTCAGATGGTCCTGTGCATCTTCGCCTCTGCCCGTCGCATCGAAGGAATTAACCATGCAGTTAGTTCGTAAAGATTCGTCAATGGGTCGGAGGTGACCTTATGACTGGCAAGCAAGGCTTCAGGAAGGTATTGGGTTCGATGCTCTCGATTGGATTGCTCAGCACCGCGCTGATCGCAGAGACTTCGGCAGCATCCCGCAACGACAACCAGGTGCAAACTGCAGTCACGCAGAAACTGGCGTCCAAGAATCAGTACGCCAATGTGAAGGCGAGCGTTGAGGACGGCATCGTCACCCTCACCGGCACCGTGGATCTCTACCAGCGCAAGCTGGACGCGGCCAAACTGGCGCGCAAGATTCCCAATTCGCAAGGCGTACGGAACCTGATCACGGTTGCTGGCGCCACTGTACCCGATGCACAGCTGGAGCAGAAACTGGCGACCAAGCTGACCTACGTCCGCGAAGGCTATGACAGCACGTTCGACTACTTTGCACTTGGCGTAAAAGACGGAGTGGTGACCGTCGAAGGCCAGGATCGCACCGGCGTTGGCCGCGACGAAGCACTGGCTGACATCGCCAACATGCCCGGAGTCAAAGACGTGATCGACCGGGTCACGATCGAGCCCGTGTCGAACTTTGACGACGGCTTGCGTTTGCGGGCAGCCCGCGCCATCTATCGCGATCCTGCATTGAGCAAGTATGCGATCGATCCGGCGCGCCCGATCCGCATCATCGTCGACAATGGCCATGTCACCCTCTACGGTGCGGTGAACAGCGCCATGGACAAGCAGATCGCCGGCATGCGCGCAGGCCAGCTGTTTGGCGCATTCAGCGTCGAGAACAAGCTGGAAGTAGTAAAGGGCTAAGCCGCCCAAAGTGATGTCATCGTGAGCGCCGGCGAAGCCGGCGCGAGCGACCTTACGACAGGTTCCGCTTCGATGCAGTGGACGGGATCTTTCATTCTGATGCCAATTGCTGGTGCTCCGCTACAGCACCGACTCGGTCATCCGTCGTAAGGTCCCTCACCCGGCTTTCGCCGGGCTCAGGATGACATCACCGTTTGAGGTTTGTTAGCGATGTCATCGTGAGCGCCGGCCAAGCCGGCGCGAGCGACCGTACGACAGGCTCCGCTTCGATGCCGTGGACGGGATCTTTCATTCTGATGCCAATTGCTGGTGCTCCGCTACAGCACCGACGCGGTCATCCGTCGTAAGGTCCCTCACCCGGCTTTCGCCGGGCTCTGGATGACATCACCGTTTGAGGTTTGTTAGTGATGTCATCGTGAGCGCCGGCGAAGCCGGCGCGAGCGACCGTACGACAGCCTCCGCTTGGATGCTGTGGACGGGATTGTCTCTCCCGCTTCCTATCGCGGTGGCGTGTGCTCGAACGGCAGCTTCGTGTATCGCTCTTTCTCCACTTCGATGAACAGTGCCACTCGACCCTCAGGGCTGCGAAATGGGAATGGCCTGCCGGTGTACTTGTGTGAGATCAGATCCATATATTTGAAGTCCGCGTCTGGCCGGCGCTCGACGACGCGTCCGCGAATCTGTACTTCTTCGTAAGGATTGTGGAAGTCCACAACCGACAACGCCACGCGCGGGTCGCGGCGCGTATTCTTCGCTTTCAATGATCCTTCTCCGGTGCAGATGATAAGTTGCTCGCCCTCACGTCCGATCCATACAGGAACGGATTGCGGCGAACCATCGGACATCAGCGTGGCGAGGTGGGCGAAGTTGGGGCGGTCGATCAGTTGCTTAGCTTCCGAAGAGAGGTCCGACATATGCACTCCTTATGCGAGTTCACGGTAAGCGGTTGATCAGCGACGCGACATATCCAGCGCCGAAGCCGTTGTCGATGTTCACGACGCTCACATTCGACGCGCACGAATTCAGCATCCCGAGCAGCGCGGCCATTCCCTTGAACGACGCACCGTAGCCAATGCTGGTCGGCACGGCGATCACGGGTACGCCCACAAGGCCTCCGACAACACTCGGCAAGGCGCCTTCCATGCCGGCACAAACGATCACGACACGCGCCCGCGTCAGCGCCTCGCGATTCGCGAGCAGGCGATGAATCCCCGCGACGCCAACATCATAAAAATGTTCAACCTCGTTCCCCATCATCTCGGCCGTGACCACCGCCTCTTCGGCAACGGGGATATCGCTGGTCCCAGCCGACACGACCGCCACAATACCCTTGCCGTATTTCGTTGAGTCTTTCTGTAGAACAATAGCGCGGGCCAGTTCGCGATATTCGACGCCGCGCACCTTCTTTTTCACCGCCGCAAATTGCTTGTCGTTGGTGCGCGTCGCCAGGACGTTTCCGCCGTGCTTGGCAAGCCGGGCAAAGATTCCGGCAACCTGCGTCGGAGTCTTCCCTTCTCCGAGAATGACTTCCGGCATCCCATTCCGCAGGGCGCGGTGATGATCAACTTTGGCGAAACCCAGATCTTCAAACGGAAGATGCCGCAGACGAGCCACCGCATCGTCGGGCGTAATCGCTCCTTTGCGGACATCATCAAACAATTTGCGGATGGATTCTGCGTTCAACAGGGCACTCAGCAGTCCGCGCGCGGCCTCCGGCGGAGATTTCTAGCTTAGCATTTGCGCGAGTCAGTGGTGTTCGAACCGGCGCAAGGATCGGAAGGAGAGTAAGGTTGGCTCGTAGCTTAAAGCTTGTAGCTCGAAGCTAGCTGTCAGGCGTGCGCGGCCCGGGCCGCCGCCGGACGAGCCAGCGAGCGCAATTTGCTGATCACGGCACCACACACCTTGCGAGCCAGTCCCGGCTCGTGAAGGTGGGCAAGAAAGAGCCTGCGCAATCCGCTCGGCGCCAGTTTCCCGGCGAGATACGCGTCATAAACCTGGCTGCCGATCCGCTGCCCCAGATCGAGCGCGGCCGCTTCGAAACTGCTACGCTCACCGCGCGCTGCCGCCTGCGCCGCCTTTTCAATCGCCGCGCGACTCAGCGGGGTGTCCTCTGCCACGGGGGTCGGCCGCGAAGGATAAAGCACGCGCGATCCGAAATAGGCGATGGCATGCTCCACGATCCGGGCATAAAAGCGATCGGCGGCACGCTCTCCGTCTGAGAGGTCGGCTTCTGTTGCGGCATGACCGTTCAGACGATGCGGCAGTCCCTGGCACGCCTGATGCAGAAAGCGCGTAGCATCTTCGGCCGCGTGCATCATCTGGAATTCACGAACGTAAAAAGCATTCACATGGGGCAGGTACGCGCTGCCGCATTCCTCGACTCGGTCGATCAACCCCTGCAAGCTCGCCTCGCTCATTCCTTTGCGTAGAAGCAGGCGGCCCAGCATCTCGCCGGACGATCCGCCATACACCTCGGGTAACAAATCGACCAGGAATTTGGGCTGTGTGCCGTTATGCGGCGAGTAGCGATTGATCTCAAGAAAATTCGCCAGGCTGTCGATCAGATTGTAGATCGTGGGAGCAAAGTCCGGGCTCGTCTCACACCGGCTCCACTGATCCAGAAACAGTCGATAGCTCTCGTACTTTTCCAGCGGAGTGGCATTAAAGACGCAAAGCACGTCGTCCTTCACGCGAACGGCTTCTACTTTATCGGCCTGCTCTCCCGCCGCGCGCCAGTAAAGCGAATCCACATTCTGCAGCACGGTGACAACTTTGGCCTCGGGAAGCGCTTTGCGCACGGCCCGTGGCAGATGTCCGGGCGCCATATGCGACTCGCCAAACAGAACGAAGATCACCGCATTCGGATGGCGCTGGCGAATCTCCGCCAACTTCAAAGCAGCGTGCCGGTCACGGGCTCCGATCTTGCGCAGATCCTCGCGCGGCATGCAGTCCAGGCCATACAGTGCCTCCGCATTGTCGCGCGCGCTGACCAACAACTCGTAAAACGGAACCCAGTCGTATCCCCAATCCAGGTCAAAGCGGATGCGCTGCCGCAGTTCGGACTCTTCAATATCACGCCGCCACCATTCGTCCAGAATGTGCTGATCGCGCGCGAAGATGGTCTCCACCCCCAAAACTACGGGGCGATCGCCTGCCAGAGCGCGCTGCTCGAGGAGTGATGCTGCCGAACGTTGCGACGCCGCCAGCGCGTGATAGTCGCCCACCAAAACCACGTCTGCCGCGCGCAGACTCGCTTGCACTTCCTCGCCACTCAGCACCGACTCATACGTCCGGAATGCCTTGTTGAATTCCCGAAGATACTTCCGGCGGCCGTGGGAGTCTTGCGTGCGGATCTCGCGCTCAACCTCAGCAAGCGCGTGCAACTGCGCTGCGCTGCGACGGGACCGGAGATTCGCCGTGGATGCCATATCTAGCTTCTAGCTCTTCGCCTCATTCACCTTGACTTCTCTGACGCCGCCTCCCTATGCTCACCAGTTCGAGGCAACCTTGCCCAACCATCCGCCGCAGAACCTGACCATCGCAACCACCGGCGCCAGCGGCGCCATCTTCCTGCGGCATTTCCTGCTCGCAGTCGAGCGCGAACCGCGCATTCAGACCGTGAACTTCATCGCCTCCGACAGCGCCCTGCGCGTCATGGCCGAGGAACTCGAACTCAAGGGCCGGTCTGATCTCCTTACCCAGATCCTCGGGTCTTCCACTGCGAAAAAGTCAAAGAGCAAAATTCAAATCCAATCCAACGCCGACATCGGAGCCAACGTCGCCAGCGGTTCCTATCCCGCTGATGCCATGGTCGTCCTCCCGTGCAGCGTGGGCACTCTGGCCCGCATCGCCAACGGAATCGCCGCGCAACTCATCGAGCGCGCCGCCGACGTCTCCCTCAAAGAGAAACGGCCCCTGGTGCTCTGCGTTCGGGAGACTCCACTCAACAAAATTCACATCCGCAACATGTACCGGGCAGCTGACGCCGGGGCCACCATCTTTCCTTTGATCCCGGCCTTCTACTACCACCCTGCTTCATTAGATGAGATGGCGCGCGAATTCGCTTATCGCGTGCTGGCCCATCTGGGCCTCCCCCAGCCCGACGCTTTCCGCTGGAAGGTCTGAAAGATCAAGAGCTTAGCTGCCTAAGGAAAATACCGCTCCCCCATCAGTACATCGACAAGGCAGAGGCAGGATTTCAGTGTAGAGACCCAAAAGTGCTGCGGGCAGATACCGCCCGGTCATGTCCGCACGGGGTTTATTTGGAGACAGCCGCCTCGGTTGTCCGCGGAGCGGAGGTTTATGTGGGGGCAGCCGCCCTCGGCTGTCCACGGAGCAGAGGTTTATGTGGGGACAGCCGCCCTCGGCTGTCCACGGAGCGAAGCTCCGTGGGCCGCCACTTGCCATCCAGAAATTTCCACCACTGCAAGTTCCCGCCCTTGGCGTAGAATGCGGCAAATTCTGCAAGGGGATTTCATGTCGAGACAATCGTGGGTGGTCGGCTTCGTGTTGTTGATGACAGCCATCTGTGTCGCAGAGGACCAAAATCCGCTGGCGAACGATCCTAAGGCGGCCAAGGCAGGCGAGTATGAGTTTCGCATCAACTGCGCGCTCTGCCACGGACTCGGCGCTCGCGGCGGAGGCCGAGGCCCCGATCTGACTCGCGCGCAAAAGAAGCACACCCACTCCGACGCGGACATGTTCCAGGTCATCAGCAACGGCATTCCCGGAACCGCCATGCCCGCCAACGGGACGAATGGCCAAGGTGTTGGCATGACCGACACCGAAATCTGGCAGATCATCACCTACATTCGCAGTCAGGAAGTGAAGTCGTCCGGCAAAGCAACGGGCGATCCTGCGCGCGGCAAGCAGCTTTTCTTCGGTGACGGGAATTGCTCCCTGTGCCACATGGTCGATGGCAAGGGGGGCAGGCTCGGCCCCGATCTCACCGGGGTCGGCGGATCCCGCACCCGCGAGGCCATCGTCGATTCGATCCGCAATCCCAGCCGCCGTCTGGCCTGGGGATTGACCGAAGGCTCGAAAGAATTTCCCCAGGAGTACGAGACCGTCACAGCCGTAACCGCAGACGGAAAACAGATCAAGGGCGTGACCCTCAATGAAGACAGTTTCACGGTGCAGATCATGGACGCGGGCGAGCACATCCATCTGCTCGAAAAAGATCAGCTGAAATCGTTTCAGAAGAGCCGTGAATCGATGATGCCGAAATACGACCCGGACGTGCTGAGCGACAAAGAAGTCGACGACATCGTCGCCTTCCTGATCAGCCTGGGGGCGAAATGACCGCAATGACAGAGTGGAATGGTCGTCACGATACGAAGCCGCGAAGCGGCGGTAGAATGCAGCCCACGGCGCAAGCCGTGGGTATTTCGACGCAGAAGGGGCAGGCCCGTCAGGGCCGAAAGAAAAATCCCGTCCAGGATCCTTCCGGGGCCGCGTTACGATCCACAAAAATAATCCGGGCCTTCAGGCCCTGTGTGCTCGCCTGTATTCTCCTCACTGCCGCCCACGCCCAGCTCACCTCCGACCGTCTCCTCAACTCCGCTAAAGAGCCGCAGAACTGGATGACCTACTCCGGCGACTATTCCGGAAAGCGCTTCAGCGCCCTCGATCAAATCAACGCGCAAAACGCCCACAGCCTGTCCGCCAAGTGGGTCTATCAAACCGCCGCCACCGGAAAGCTCGAAACCACTCCGCTGGTCGTCGACGGAATCCTCTACGCCACCGCGCAAGATAATCGCGCCTTCGCCCTCGACGCCCGCTCCGGACGCCCCATCTGGATCTATCAGCGCCAGATTCCCGGAGACATCCGTCCCTGCTGCGGACGCGTCAATCGCGGCGTGGCCATTCTCGGCGACAAGGTTTTCTTCGGCACGCTTGACGCTCACGTCATCGCGCTCGATGCCAAGACCGGTGCCGTCCGCTGGGACGTTACCGCCGCCGACTACCGCACTGGCCACAGTTTCACCGTCGCGCCGCTCGCCGTGAAGAACCTGATCATCATCGGCATTTCCGGAGGAGAGTACGGTGTCCGCGGATTCATCGACGCCTACGACGCCGACTCCGGCGAACGCAAATGGCGTTTCTACACGGTTCCCGGCCCTGGCGAGCCCGGCCACGACTCTTGGGAGGGCGATTCCTGGAAGGTGGGGGGCGCACCAGCGTGGAACACCGGCACCTACGATCCCGCCACGAATCAAATTTTCTGGCCCACCGGAAATCCCGCCCCTTCGAATCGCGGCGAAGGACGTGTCGGCGACAACCTCTACAGCAATTCCCTGCTCGCCCTCAACGCCGACACCGGCAAGCTGAACTGGTATTTCCAGTTCACCAAGCACGACGAACACGATTGGGACGCCACCCAGATTCCGATTCTCATCGACGCGAACGGCAAGAAGCTGATCGCGCAGGCCGACCGCAACGGATACTTTTACGTCATCGATCGCACCACTGGAAAACTGATCTCGGCGACTGCCTACGGCAAGACGACGTGGAGCGATTCCAAAGATACCGACGGCCGTCCCATTGCCAACAAGAACGCCGAACCCACGCTCGCCGGACACACCGTCTGTCCCGGCGCTCTGGGCACGACAAACTTCATGCCGCCGACTTACGATCCGCAGAGCGGATTGTTCTACGTCACGGCCCGCGACCAATGCGACATCTTCAGCACCGCGCCCCAGCCTTATGAGCCCGGGCACGCCTTCTACGGCAGCGCGTATTTCCCTTCAGAGGAAGCCGAGCCGTATTTCGGATTTCTCAAAGCCATCGATCCCGCGACCGGAGAGATCAAGCAGAAGTTTCAGCACACTTCGCCAACGTGGTCGGGCGTGCTCTCCACAGCCGGAGGCCTGGTCTTCAGCGGAGACGCCGAAGGGAACTTCATCGCCTTCGACGCCACGTCGCTGAAGCCGCTGTGGCACTTCCAAATGGGCGGTGCAGTCTACGCCGCGCCCATGGCCTATGCAGTCGATGGAAAAGAATACGTCGCCATTGCTGCCGGCAGCGCCATCTACGCCTTCGGCCTCCCTTGATCGTTTAACGACAGACGCAGCTTGGCCCTTAGCCAAGTCAAATCGCCCTCCCAGCGGCGACCGCCCCAAGGGCCGGACCAAGGTTGCAAATACGTCTAAAACCCCTGATTACCACAGTTTGCATGATGCTGCGCTAGACGATTGCTAGAGCCAGCCCACCATCTACAATCAACGAAGGTGTGACGTTCGGGGTACGGCGTGCGGAGAAGACCGTTTGCAGACGACCAGCGACCAGGAAACCCGTGGCGAATCCAAAACGCGGCTCGTTGAGCAGATCAACAGCTGTCTGCGTTCGGGCGACTACTCTCGGGCTCTGGATTTTCTGCGAGGCACAGCCGCCGATTTCCCGAATGACGCGCAGTTCTTGGAACTGGAAAGGCTCGCCCACGACGGCGTCAAACGCAATGCCGAAGCCAACCGTCTAATCACGGAAAGCCAGGAATTGTTCGCGCAACAGAAGTCCGCTGAAGCGATTCAGTTGTTGCGCAAAGCCTATGAGCTGGATAAAAGTAATTCTCTCGCCCGCGCCATACTCGCCAATGCCCTGGTCGAGCACGCTCAATCCATTGTAGAAACCGATTGGCTGCAGGCCGAGACGCTGACGAATCAGTCGCTCGGTTTGAACCCCGCGCACCCCACGGCCAAAACCATCCTCGCCCTCATCGTCACCCGGAAAGAAACAAGCTCGGTAGAAGATTGGGTTACGCAAGCGCGCAAGCGGCAGTCCTCAGGAGATCTATTCGCAGCCTTGGCCTGGGTTGCAGAAGGATTGGCCGTTCATCCCGACGATCCCAAGCTGACTCAGATTCAGGAAGAGATCCAGCGCGACCAGAACGCTCGGCGGCGCCAGGCTCGGCGCGGTGATGTGGAAGACCTGCGGCGTTTGCAGCGAGAAATCAATGGAGCCACGGACGTGGCTGCCAAACAGGTACTCGCCGAGCGTATCCAAGCCATCGCCGCCAAGCATTGGACGGATGGCGAAATCCTGTCGATCGCCAATGCCCTGCTCCTCCGCCTGGGATTGGTCCCCCAGGAAAGTTCAACCGCGGCGCAGCGCAGCAAAGGCGCGACCGTAATTCTTCACGTCCCACGGCCCAACGCCCCAGAAACCTCGCTCGCCGCTACCAGCCCAGTTCCGCTGAGCCCGATTGCGTCAACAGTCGCCACAAGCCCTGTAGCCCCTAGCCCAGTTCTGCCAGGCGCGGTTCCAGCCGGAAATGTTCCGGCCGCCACTGTTCCTCCGCAAGACGTTCCCCCGAAAAAAGTTCCGCCGGGCAAAGTTCAGCCCCCGAGCATTACTCCAGCGGCCAAGGTTTTACCGGTCCATGTTCCGCCGGTTAAGGCTCCGAACACTGCGCCAGAGCCGCAACTCGCTCCACCACAAGTCACGAGTGTTCCGGTCACTGAGCCTCCTACGCCCGCGGCCAAAACCAAATCCCCATCGTCGCAAACGAGACCGTCCACGATCTCGAACTCAACAATCCTGATTCTCATCTCCGCCGCCGCAATAATCGTGATCGCAGCAATCTTCTTCTTCGCGCGAAAACATTCCACTATCGTGGAGAAGTCCCCCTCAGTTGCGCCTGCAGTCTCAGCTCCGAATGCCTCTACTCTGACCGCTCCAGCTCCGACTGTCTCTACTCCCGCAGTTTCCACCCCTACCGTCTCCACTCCCGCAGAAGCGACTCCCGAACCATCGCTGTCGGCCTTGCCCGCTTCCTCCGACACCAAAACCGTAAACGTTCCGCCCACAGTCACGCCAGAAGTCACGCATAACGATCAGCCGCCCGCCGCAGCCACCCTCGGTACGCTGCTTGTCGTTGCCGGCCAAGACGATGCAAGTGTTTTTCTCAACGGAAAGCTTCAACGCCAACTCACTCATGCCGGCCAGTTGAGCCTGCCAAATCTCGAACTCAAGGACTACGTTGTCCAGGTCTCGAAGAGCGGCTATAAGGACCCTCCGCAGCAGAAGATCCGCATTCGCAAAGGCGAGCAAGCCCTCATCTTCAACCTCCAACCTCAGCCCCGGCTGGCATCGCTAAACATCCAGGGAGGCAATCCCGGAACCGCCGTTTTCGTCGATCAAGCGCCCGTCGGTTCCATTCAGCCCGACGGCACTCTCTCCGTCGCCACTGTTAATCCCGGAGACCACACCGTCGAACTGCGTAAAGATCGATTCAAGCCCCGGCAGTTCAAGAAGCACTTCGTTGCGGGCGAAACCATCTCTCTGGCTGCTGCCGATGCCGCGCTGGAACCCGCTCCCGCCGAGTTGAAGATTACCTTCACCCCGGCCGACGCCAAAGTGGCACTCGTAAAAGCCGACCATCTGACGCTCGTCAGCAGCGGCGTCCCGCTCAACCTGTCCCCAGGAACCTATACGCTGACCGCGCGAACCGCCGACAGCTTCACGCGCTCGTCCACCCTCGAAGTGATTCCCGGCCAATCCAAAACTGTGGATCTGTCCCTGGCTCCCAACGACATGTCGAAGTGGGATGACCCGGCCGCCTGGAGGCCGGAGGGG